>Ga0208544_10000291_pt1 | contig 41587 bp, 36 predicted proteins | sample DEB08_DNA_9_FD_184526 | JGI IMG/M metagenome (GOLD analysis project Ga0208544, IMG submission 184526) | Aqueous microbial communities from the Delaware River and Bay under freshwater to marine salinity gradient to study organic matter... | ecosystem: Environmental > Aquatic > Marine > Coastal ... | reverse complement strand
AAGCGGCATTTCAGCCGAAGACACGCCAATGCGCCAGAATGCAAGCAAAGCAAAATAACCGGCGACCCAACGCACACCCAATGCTTCACGCGCAAGGCGACGCGGATCAGGGGCACCCTGCCACAAGATATGTTCACCCTCAGGCAACTGCTCTGGCAGGCCCCTGATTGGTTCAAAATTAAAGTCATCGTGGCTCATGGGATGTTCCCCCCTTTGTTTTCGTAGTGGCCCCGGTGGCGAACCGGGGACACATCATTTTCATCGCTTCAGATCAGGACGCGTACATTGTTCCGCCAGCGTAATAGGCAGTGATCTTGTCTTCCTCGAGCACGGTGACTTGTTCCATGCTTTTGGTTTTCGGAACGCCGTCCCAGTTGCTTGCGTAAAGCGACTTAACCGTCACGCGGTCGGTGCCGATTTTGGCAAGCGTCATCGGGATCAGACGTGTTTTGCCGGACCCTTCGGGGTTCAGATCAACAGTAAGGTAACGAACCATCTGCTCTGGCACGTCGACCCACATGTCAGTGACACGGCCAACGACTTCGCCATCACCACCGACAACGACTTTGCCGCGCGGATCTCGGCCCGCAGAAACCTTGAAGTCGTCAAGCAGTGACATCGGCTTGATCTTTACATGGCCGTGCGCGTCAAGCTCTGGCTCATCACGACGCGGCGCCCAAGCGGCAGGACCTACACCATCAACCATCGGATCACCTGTCGGGATCCAAGGCGACCCGGTCGACACCGAAGACTGCGCCAACGCTAGGTCGGTACGCATCTTAGTGTCTTCGTATTCACGCGAAGGCACTGTCAATTCACCGCGACCATCGCGTAATTTGAATGTCTTTTCCTTTGGCAAAGGAAACAGGCTTTCGTTCGCAGGCACGCCATCGGCATCGTCACGCAAGGGATAGCCTTCGCGCATGTTTTCAGTTTGCAGGTAGTAAACAAGCCCCGCAAAGAAGATCCAGAAGAGCCAAATTGCTGCGCTCGCCAGATCGAAGTCTCCAAAAAATTCTACACCAACCATAGTATTGTCCTTTCGGTGGTTAGGTCGGGAAGTCTGCCAATCCCAGCTTGGCAGACCTTCCGTCAGTTATTGGCCGCAACCGCACAAGCGGCCCCAGCACGATCAAAGTTAGGAATAAAAGGCCAATTTCGGTGTGGTAAACGACCGAATAGCCCGTGGCAGGCGTGGCGAGCGCCTCTCCCAGAGTACCGTTCCCAGCGGCATGGTTCACGAGGTCACGGATCGTGCCCCCGATAAAGATGGACAGCCCGGCGCCGGTGGCTTGCGCAGCCCCCCATGCGCCAAGGGCCAAACCGCGACCGGCGTTGCCAGTCGTGGGCATTGTCATGGCAGCCGTCAGGGTCGAGACGCCGAACAAGCCGCCTCCGAAACCGATCAAAGCTGCACCTAGATAGAACAAAGCAGGCGAACCGATTGGGGCCGAAAAGATCACTGCGCAAAATGCAAGGATGCCTGCCAGAATACCGCGTGCGCACATGCGGTAAGGGTCGATGCCGCCAGCCAACCAGCGCGCCGCGAAACCAAACCCGATCAGCGCACCGCCTGCCCACATCGCCGTTAGCAATGTTGTTGCAGACACGGACAGGCCAAGGATTTCACCGCCATAGGGTTCCAACAGCACGTCTTGCATGTTGAACGCCATTGTTCCGATAAACACGACAGCCAGCAAACGACCAGCATCGCCGCCGCTTGCCAGATCCTTCCATGCATCGCGGAACGTTGGCGATGCCTCTTCACGTTGCGCTTTGGTCATTGGCTTGACCTTTTCCTGTTTCCACAGGGCAATCAGGTTCAGAAGTAGGGTCACAACAGCCGTGCCTTGCACGACCTGAACCAAGCGCAATGCAGAGTAATCACGCAGCAATGCGCCGATGATAATCGCAGCAAACGCCATACCAACAAGGTTCATCACATAAAGCAGCGCCACAACTTTTGGCCGCGTTTCTTCAGTCGCGCGATCAGCAGCCAACGCCAAACCAGCGGTTTGCGTCATGTGCATACCAAATCCGGTCATCAAGAACGCAAGTGCAGCACCAACATAACCCGCAATCGGGAAATCCAGCGTGCGATCACCCGAGAGCACCAAAAGCGCCATTGGCATAATCGCTAGACCGCCAAACTGCCACATAGTGCCAAGCCAAAGATACGGAATACGCTTCCAACCAATGGCGGATTTGTAGTTGTCGGATTTGTACCCGACCAAGGCACGCAGCGGCGCAACCAAAACTGGCAGCGCGATCATCGCGGCAACCAACATCGATCCAATATCAAGCTCGACAATCATCACACGGTTCAGCGTACCCAGCAGCATGACAGCCGCCATGCCTACCGAGACCTGAAACAACGACAGACGCAACAACTGGCTTAGCGGCAAATCATCGCTGACAGCATCGCTAAACGGCAGCAGGTCCACCGAGATTTTCTTAAGTGATGAGGCTTTGAAAATCACTTGCTGCTTCCTTCAAAAACCAAGGCGTTTGAAATGTAGAAACCGGATTTGATCCGCTCGATCTCGGACAACCGCCCTTTGATGCCCGCCTCACGCAACGCATTGGCAACGCCAGCGGTTGTCTGCGGGATCATCGTAGGGCTGCGATCCGCACGCGGGAAAAGCTTGCCGACACGCCACATCGCCATCAATGCGGGGGTGCGTGGTGGCAGGGTGAAAACAAACTTGCCGTTCACACGCGGGCTGGCTTTGCCCAAGACGGCGGCAATATCAGGGGCCGTGTAATAAATCATCGAATCCATCGCGACGACATCATCAAACATGCCGTCAGTGGCATCCAACATATCACCTGCGACCCAAGTGATGCGTCCAGACAAATTCGCAGGCATCCGCCTTTCCGCAATCCCTACCAACGCGGGCGAAATATCAACGGCAACCACATCGGCTCCGCGCTGAGCTAGTTCAACAGCCATCGCACCGGTGCCGCAGCCCGCGTCCAGTATCCGCGCGCCGCGCAGATCTTCGGGCAGCTGCGCCAACATCAACGCACGCATCCGGTCACGCCCCGCACGCACGGTTGCACGCACACCAGACACGGGCGCGTCGGAAGTTAGACGCTCCCATGTTTTGGTTGCGGTGCGGTCGAAATAGTGTTCGACCCGATCCCGTGTGACAGCGTAATTGGCCATTAATCGAACCCGAGCAATTCAAAGATTTCACGATCCGGCAACGATGCAGGGGCCAAAGGCTCTGTGCCGTTCCAGAGGGTTTCGGCCAGGCGCATATATTCCTTGCGGACCTGCACGACTTCTTCATCGTCAGGCATTTCAAACAGCGTCTTTTTCTTCAGACGGCTGCGGCGAATGGCATCCAGATCGGGCATGTGCGCGATACGGTTGAAACCAACAGTCTCGCAGTAACGATCAACCTCGTCGGTGTCTTTGCTGCGGTTGGCCACGCATCCTGCAAGGCGCACTTTGTAGTTGGATGATTTCGCCTGCACGGCGGCAATGATCCGGTTCATCGCATAGATGCTGTCAAAGTCATTCGCGGTGACGATCAGCGCACGGTCAGCATGCTGCAAAGGGGCTGCAAAGCCACCGCAGACAACGTCGCCAAGTACGTCAAAAATCACAACATCTGTGTCTTCCAGAAGGTGATGCTGCTTAAGCAGTTTCACGGTCTGACCAACGACATAACCACCGCAACCGGTACCAGCAGGCGGGCCACCAGCTTCGACGCATTTCACGCCGTTAAAGCCTTCAAAGATAAAGTCTTCGGGGCGTAGTTCTTCGGAATGAAAATCAACATCTTTAAGAATATCAATGACAGTCGGCACAAGCGTACCGGTCAGGGTAAACGTGCTGTCATGCTTGGGATCACACCCGATTTGCAGCACGCGCTTGCCGTGCATCGAAAACGCAGCAGACAGGTTCGACGATGTCGTCGATTTACCGATCCCGCCTTTGCCGTAAACGGCAAAAACCTTCGCGCCTTCGATCTTCGCGTCCTCTGGCTGGTGGACCTGAACGGACCCTTCACCATCTTGACCGCGAAGGTTCGGAATTTCATCTCTGGGGCTCATGAGAGCCTCCTTTCCATTATGTTCATTGCGGAGGGCGTCATTCTGCAGCGACCCCTTCCATGCGATCTTCCAGTGCATCCGCTGCATCCTGCAGCGCGGCTAGCATTTCTTCATTCGGCGCCCAGTATTCGCGGTCGGATGCCTCTAGCAAACGGTTCGCCATACGCATTGACGCTTGCGGGTTCAGCTTTGCCAAACGCTCGCGCATGTCAGCATCCAGAACGAATGTCTCGGACAGGCGCTGATAGACCCAAGGTTCGACTTCACCCGTTGTGGCTGACCATCCCATCGTGTTGGTGACATGTGCTTCAATCTGACGGACGCCTTCATGTCCGTGGTTCAGCAGCGCCTCGTAGAACTTGGGGTTCAAACTGCGGCTGCGGGTTTCTAGCGCGATCTGATCCTGCAAGGTACGCACCTTGGCAGCACCGCGGGTTTGGTCACCGATATAAACCGGCGCGCTTTGACCGCCTTTGGCACGCTTTACCGCGCGGGCAATGCCGCCAAGCGTATCAAAATAGTGGTCAACAGTTGTGACACCCAGTTCAACTGATTCGAGGTTTTGGTACGCGAAATCCACATCCTTCAGCGCCTTCTGCAGTAGCGCGGGGTTCTGTGCGGCTTTGCCGTTCACGCCGTAAGCAAAGGATTTGCGTGCCTCATAGGCGTCGGCCAATTCATCTTCTTCACCGAAGGAAGAACTATCCACCAATTGGTTGACGTTCGATCCATAGGCGCCTTCGGCATTGCTAAAGACACGCAGCGCTGCTGTTTCAAGGTCACAGCCCATTTCTTCGGCGTAATTCAACGCATGTGCGCGGATAAAATTCTGGTCCAACGGTTCGTCGGCCATCGCGCATTTCAACGCAGCTTCAGCGAGCATGCGCGTTTGCAAGGGCAACAAGTCGCGGAAAATGCCAGACAAGGTCATGACAACGTCGATCCGGGGACGACCCAGAACTGCCAACGGGATAAGATCAGCACCCGCAAGGCGACCAAAACTGTCAAAGCGCGGCTTGGTTCCCATCAGCGACAAGGCCTGACCAATTGGCCCCCCGTCCGATTTGATGTTGTCAGAGCCCCAAAGCACCAGCGCCACAGTGCGTGGCATCGTCGGGTGGGTTTCCAGCAGCAAATCGGCCTGATTCTTACCTTCCGACATCGCAAAAGCTGTCGGCATGCGAAACGGATCAAATGCGTGAATGTTGCGGCCCGTTGGGACAATTTCCGGCGACCGGATTAGATCACCACCCGGAACCGGAGCGATGTAATGCCCGGAAAGTGCCCGCATCAAAGCAGGTAATTCGTGATCTACTTTCAGCAATTCAACAGCCGCATCTGCGGCCTCTCCGCGCGGCATAAAGCGGAGCATATCCGCACGCGCAGCATCCGATAACGGCTTGCCCACCACGTGCAGACCTTCAGTGATAAGCGATCCTTCGGTCTCGAGCAGCTTCAACCACAGTTTATCAATCTCGCGGGCATTCATATCGACAGCGTTGGCTTGATCGCGGATCAACTGCTCCAGATCAGCCCGCTGATCGTCTTGCGCAGGCATTTCACGCCAGCGTGTCAGACTATCCTTCAGCTCTGCCAGGCCTTTATAAAGGCCAGCGGTCGTCAAAGGTGGGGTCAAATGCGTAATCGTGATCGCATTCGAGCGACGTTTGGCAAGGCTCGCTTCGGACGGGTTATTGGCGGCGTAAAGATAGACATTTGGCATCTCGCCAATCAAACGATCCGGCCAGTCCTGCGCGCCCAGTCCGGCCTGTTTGCCAGGCATAAACTCTAACGCGCCGTGCATTCCGAAATGCAGGACGACATCGGCCTTAAAGGTATTGCGCATCCAAAGGTAGAAAGCTGCGAATGCATGGGTTGGCGCGAAACCACGTTCAAAAAGCAACCGCATCGGGTCGCCTTCGTAGCCAAAGGCTGGCTGCACACCGACAAAGACATTGCCGAAATGGTGGCCCAAAACAAAAACGCCACGCCCGTCAGATTGGACCTTACCGGGGGCCGGTCCCCAGACCGCTTCGATTTCGGCCAAATGTGCGCTTTTACGCACAATCGTATCGGCATCGACATGGGCGGCCACATTGGCCTGCTGGCCATATTGTGCGGCATTGCCTTGCAAGATCGCGGCGCGCAGATCGTCAACCGTTTCAGGCACATCGACGCGGTAACCATCGGCTTTCATGCGTGTCAGCGTGTTAAACAGGCTTTCAAATACTGCCAAGTAAGCAGCGGTACCGACAGCACCCGCGTTGGGCGGGAAGCCAAACAGAACGACGCCGACTTTCTTATCTGCATTTTGTTTGCGACGCAGTTGGGCCAACCGGAGCGTTTTTTCGGTCAGGCTGGTGATCCGCTCGTGGCAAGGGGCCATCGCCTTACAGTCGGACCGTGTCGTGCAATTCACAACACATCCATTGCAGCCATCAGCACCATGCCGCCCCGCAAAAACAGTTGGATTTGTCGCGCCGTCAATCTCTGGCAAAGCGACAAGCATTGTGGTTTCGATCGGACCAAGCCCTTGGCCACTTCGCGCCCACTGACCAAGTGTCTGAAACTCTAACGGTTGGGCGGCAATATAAGGTACGTTCAAGGCGCTCAGAATGGACACGGCAGCGGCGCTGTCATTGTATGCCGGACCACCGATCAATGAAAATCCTGTCAGGGAAACCATCGCATCAACGCGGCCTTGAAAGTAACTCTCGATCGCGGGACGACCATCAAGTCCTCCTGCAAAAGCGGGAATAACCCGCATGCCTTTTGCTTCGAAACTGCGAATGACTGCGTCGTAGTGCGCGCAATCCGATGCCAGAATATACGAGCGCATCATCAACAGACCGACAGTTGCGACCGGCACTGCCGGTGCAGGCAAATCGGCAAGGTCCGTGACAATATGATGATCCGGCAAATCAGGGTGGTAAAGGCCGACATCAGGATATTCGATCGGCAGATCGGCTTGGGCACCGCGCCAATCCGAGCGGTCAGCGTAGCGGCCGATCAGAAAGCGGATCATCTGTTCGACGTTGTCGTCAGATCCGCCCAACCAATACTGCATGCACAAGAACCAAGCCCGCAGATCCTGCGCTTTGCCCGGGATCAGCTTGAGGATTTTCGGCAAGCGGCGCAGCGTCTTCATTTGCTTGGCACCGGATGAAGCGCTGGCCTTAGACGAACCGCGCAGCTTTTTCATCAACGCCATGGCGCCACTGGCAGGTTTGGACATGTCCAAGTCACCCATACGGGTCAACTTCACAATCTCGGCGTCGGCAATGACACCCAGCATCGCGTCACAGTGGTCGCGGCGGGACTGCATAGCTGGCAAGATTGCTTTGACGTGTTCTTCGAGGAATAGAAGGTTGGCGATAATGATATCGCCTTGCGCGACTGCCTCTTTAGCGCGGGCCAATGCTTCGGGGCTTTCTGACCACTCGGCGGCGGCAATAACTTGTACATCCAAACCTGGAAAATCGGGCGCTAGCCGCGATGAAACACGCAGGGCGGGACCTGCCGCATGGGCATCCAGCGTGACGATCACCACGCGGTAGGGCTTGTGGATCACTTCATCGCGCATAATGGGCCTTTGCTTCGTAAAGCGTATCGAGGCTGATCTCGTTCAAACCCTTTTCGGCCGCGAAAGTTTCAGTATTGCGGCGCGCTTTACCGCGCACAAAGAACGGGATCTTCTTCAGTTCACGCTCGGCGTCAGACAACCAAATGATGTTGTCAGGCATGACCTGCTCAATCATCTTGTCGTGCAAATTCCCCGCAGCGGCATTCTGGTCTGGCAAGGGGCTATGTCCGCCGTGATGGCTTGGTCCAGCCGCATCATGGAATTCGAAATCATCGCGGAACATCGTCAAAAGATGTTCCTCAAGACCCATCACCAGCGGATGAATCAGCGTATCAAAAATGACGTTCGCGCCTTCAAACCCGACCTGGGGTGAATAGCGAGCCGGGAAATCCTGCACATGTACGGGGGCAGAAATGACAGCGCATGGAATTCCCAGCCGCTTACCGATGTGACGCTCCATCTGCGTTCCAAGGATCATCTCGGGGCTTAGCTTTTCAATCGCAGCTTCGACTTCGAGGTAATCATCGGTGATCAGAGCATCCACACCGTATTCTTTGGCAAGCGCCCGTATCGGACGCGCCATCTCGCGATTGTAGCAACCCATGCCAACGACTTCGAAACCCATCTCGTCGCGGGCGATCCGCGCGTGGGCTGCAACATGGGTGCCATCGCCAAAAATGAACACGCGCTTGCCGGTCAGGTAGGTGCTGTCCACGGACCGCGACCACCACGGCATCCGCAGGCGGGTTTCGTCAATTTTGCCGCTCACGCCAGTGATTGCTGCGACTTCTTTGATGAAATCGCGCGTCGCACCCACGCCGATCGGGACGATCTTTGTGTATGGCTGATCGTGGTTCTTTTCGAGGAACCGCGCAGCGGCTTCGCCCGTTTCGGGCGACAGCAACACGTTGAAATGCGCCGCTGGGAGGCGTGCAATATCAGTCGGTGTTGCATTCAGTGGGGCCACGACATTCACCTCGATGCCCATTTCGGACAGAAGGCCGGTCAGTTCTTCGACATCGTCGCGGGCGCGAAAGCCTAGCGCGGTTGGCCCAAGGATATTGCAAGTGATGCGCGCCGTGCGCTCTTGCGGTTTGGCAAGGTGCTTGACGATTTGGTAAAATGTCTCGTCCGCGCCAAAGTTTTCTTTGCGGCTATAGCTGGGTAGTTCGAGAGGGATGACAGGTATAGAAAGCCCCATCGTTTCGGCCAGACCAGCCGGGTCGTCCTGAATCAATTCGGCGGTACACGACGCACCAACAATAATTGCTTCGGGGTTGAACCGCTCAACCGCATCATAACAGGACGCTTTGAACAACGTGGCTGTGTCTGCCCCCAAGTCGCGCGCCTGGAATGTTGTATAGCTAACGGGCGGGCGATGATTGCGACGCTCGATCATCGTGAACAACAGATCGGCATAAGTGTCGCCCTGAGGCGCATGCAAAACGTAGTGCAGGCCCTTCATGGCTGTAGCAACGCGCATTGCACCAACGTGCGGCGGGCCTTCGTATGTCCAAACGGTCAGCTTCATTCAGCCGCCTCCATCCGAAGAACGGATTTGCGGCGCAATGGACGCGAGAAAAGACCAGCCAAATCACCAGCTTGCTCATAGAAATGCACTGGCGTGAAAACCAATTCGATCGCCCATTTGGTCGATAGCCCCTCGGCCTCAAGCGGGTTGGCAAGGCCAAGACCGCAAACGGTCAGATCGGGGCGGGCGGCGCGGGCGCGGGCAAGTTGCTTGTCCACGTCCTGGCCTTCGGAAATCTGCGGGCCAGCTGGCAGCAGTTCCAGATCAGGTCCGTGCAGGGCGTCGTGGATATAGGGGCTGCCGACTTCAATCGCGGTCATACCGCATTCGCGGGTCAGGAAGCGGGCCAATGGAATTTCGAGCTGGCTGTCTGGGAAAAAGAACACCGATTTTCCGCGCAGAACTTCAGCAGCTTGTGCAATCGCTTTGCGCGCACGGGCACGTGGTGCGGCCGTAACGGCTTCAAAAGTTGCTTCGCTGACACCAAACTCAATCGCAACAGCACGAAGCCAAGCGGTTGTTCCCTCGTCGCCAAACGGGAAAGGCGCTGCGATGTGCCGCGCTCCGCGACGTTCCAATGCAGCGTGGGTATCCCCCAGAAATGGCTGAACCAGCGCGAAAACGGTGTTTTCGCCAATGGCGGTGGTATCATCAATGCGGCGGGCGGGCAGCAGGCGGATCGGGCCAATGCCCATATCGGTCAACAGCGATACCATCTGATCTTCCACAACATCAGGCAGCGCGCCAACAACCAACAGCTCGCGTTCTTTTGTGTCTTTTAACACTGGCACCATGGAGGCAAGGCAAGCATCTTCACCTTCGGTGAACGTCGTCTCGATGCCCGAACCGGAATAATTCAGCACCCGTACATGCGGGGCGTGCACTTGGCTAAGGCGTTCGGCAGCACGGGCAAGGTCGATCTTGATCACTTCGGACGGGCAAGAACCAACCAGAAATAGCTGACGGATATCGGGGCGACGTTCCAATAAGCGGGCCACCTCGCGATCTAGTTCTTTGTGCGCATCGGCCATTCCGGCCAAATCCTGTTCTTCGAGAATCGCAGTGCCGAATCGTGGCTCGGCGAAAATCATCACGCCCGCTGCAGACTGCAAAAGATGCGCGCAGGTACGTGAACCGACGACCAAAAAAAATGCATCCTGCATTTTGCGGTGCAGCCAGATGATACCTGTCAGTCCACAAAAAACCTCGCGCTGGCCGCGTTCCTTCAAGATGGGCGCGGTGCGACAACCGCCATTTGTCGGGGTCAATGGAACGTTCATTTGCGGCCCTCCGCATCAAGGCGGGCAAGGCGCAGTTTCCATACGAATTGACCAGCATTTATGACGTAGGCGGCGTAGGCCGCGAGGGCCAAATACATCAGTTCTGTCGCGCCAAGCGCGCCGGTGTAAAGCGCGAAAATATACAATAGATGCAATGCGATAACCGCAAAGCTAAAGACGTCTTCCCAAAAGAAAGCAGGCGCAAACAGGTATTGGCCAAAGACAACTTTTTCCCAGATCGCGCCGGTCACCATGATCATCAAGAGCGTGCCCGTTTTTACAACGATAGAAAGGGTCGCAAGATCATAGCCAGAACCAGTTGCAAGATAACGGATAACGAGGACGAAAGAGATCAGGAAAACCACGAACTGAACCGGCGCAAGGATACCTTGGACCAAAGTCCATTTTGTCGAATCACGACGGGCTCTTTCTGCGTCCGAATACAACCGGCGTCCAATCGTTTGGACACCTACTGCATGCGTTGTGGCGGTTGCCATGTCATCATTCCCTGACAGTTTAATATGTCAAGATTAGTGGTCACTTGGGGCAAGTGTCAACTTTAAGTTACACTTTTGGTGCGACATAACGCGCATGTAGCTGCATCACACAATTCACCTAAAGCTGTTGTATTTTTGGGTGTTTCAATGGATATCACAAGGATGTGGACTTGCGTTATGTCAATTCTCTTTGACATTCCTATGCCAGAATTAGACAATAGGGGTATTGCTGTGCAGACCGCTTGAATGCATTGATTCAGCCTAAGGACTAGCAAATGGACGACCACCGGAGCTTAGGTTCCAAACAACAGATTGCTGCGGACGCCCCGCAAACAAGCAACGTGGCCAAAAGATCGGCCGCGACTTTTGGGTTGGTCAGTGCTGAAAACCTTGATCCCGCCGTACTCATGCAATTGCACGAGGCTGTTCTTGATGCTGACCCTGAATATGCAAAGCAGGCTGTGCGCGATCTTATCGCGAATGGTATTCGCGCCGTTGATCTTGCTGATTTTTATATTCCTGCCGTTTCCCGTGAACTGGGCAATCAATGGTGTGTCGACGAATTGAACTTTGCGAGCGTGACGATAGGTGCGTCGCGCCTGCAATCCATGTTGCGCGCGCTTGGTCCCAATTGGTCAGGTGAAGGCACAGGCAAAAAGGCTGTCGCGTCGGCTTTACTGGTTGTTCCGCAAGAGGTTTATCACACCCTTGGGGCCCTAGTATTGGGAGGTCAGCTGCGTCGCAAAGGGCTTTCTGTGAAACTGGTTCTGGATGGTAAGCCACGCGATATTGCGGATCGTGTTGCGAATTCCGTCTATGACTGTGTGTTCATTTCATCATCGCGCGGAGAAACGCTTGAATCGCTGCGCCGTATCGTTGAAGCTGTGAAAACCTCGGGGCGCACTGCGCCTCCGGTCGTCATTGGCGGCACGATACTTGAGGTTGAAACCGTCGAAACGATAACGGCACTAACAGGGGCAGACTTTGCCACACAAATACCAGACGAGGCCCTACGCTTTTGTGGCCTTCCATTCACCTCGCAGGACGATGCGCGCACCGAGAACTGGAGATAGGCCATGATCATGGCACTTCTTTTGGTGCGCCGAACATGACGTCGCGTGGTGCAAAATATTGGAACAGTGGCGCAATCCCTTTGATTGCCCCGGAAATACTCGGCGATATTATTGCGCAAGTCGCTGATGTTGGTGTGGTTATTTCCGAAAGCGGAACTGTTTTGTCGGTCTTGGTCAATCCAAGTAATCAAGCGTTTCAGGTGCTGTCGCGTTGGGAAGGCGATGATATTCGCGACTTTCTGACCGAAGAAAGCATTCCGAAATTTGATAGCCGCCTTGAGGAATTCGTGGGCGGCAAACCAAATGTCCGTCCGGTCGAACTGAACCATGCCGACGAAAATAAGCGCTGGGGTTCACCCGTGCGCTATAGTTTCCACCGTATTGGTCCCGATGGTGTCGTCCTATTACTGGGCCGCGATCTGCAGCCAATCGCAGAAATGCAGCAGCAATTGGTCGAAGCTCAGCTTGCCCTAGAACGTGACTACGAAGCCCAGCGCGAATATGACACGCGTTTCCGCGTTTTGATGGAAAGCACAAGCGAGGCAATTGTCTTTGTTTCTGCGCAAACCGGCGAGATTACCGAAGCGAACGCAGCAGCGCTTGCTTTGCTTGGCCGAACTTCAGATGACGTGCTGCACTCTCAGTTGATCGATTGTTTTGAGGGTCGCAAGCGCGGCGACTTGATTGAAACCATTGCGGCACAGGCGATTTCGCAGCTGAACAAAACAATTTCCGTTGAAGTTCGGGGCTCTGGTGAAACCATCGGGATTTCGCCAACGATGTTCCGTGCTGCAGGTGACCGTATTTTGTTATGCCGACTGCTGCCAATTAATGACAGCTCTGCGCGAGTGGATGATCTGGGTCGGAATTTGCTCGGCCTTTACCATGACGGACCAGAGGCAATTGCCTTTGTATCAGACGGTGGTGACGTTCTATCCGCAAATGACGCCTTTCTTGACATGATCGACGTTGCCCACGACATCAACGTGCGTGGCCGCAGCTTTGCCGATTATTTGCAGCGCGGCAGCGTCGATTTTAAGGTGATGGCCGAAAATGCCAGCCGTGCTGGCAAGATGCGTAACTACGCCACAAAACTGGCTGGTGAATATGGCAGTCCTCGCGCTGTAGATATGTCAGTGACGAAGTTGACCGCTGGTTCAAAGGTGATCTTTGCCTTCGTGATCCGTGACGCCACCCGCGCTGATGCAGCACATCCGAAAACGAGCCCGACAAGTGACGAGAACATGCGCTCGGTTGCAGAGCTGGTTGGCAGTGCAAGCCTGAAAGATATCGTCGCGGAAACGACAAATGTCGTCGAGAAGATGTGCATCGAAACCGCCGTAAAGCTGACGATGAATAATCGCGTCGCCGCCGCAGAAATGCTGGGTCTGTCGCGCCAATCGCTTTACGTAAAACTGCGCAAATTTGACCTGCTCAGCCGCGACACTGACGGTTAGTAGACCACACGAACCACAGTGCTTTGGTTACCGCGGACTGCGCTTTGCCAAGATGCGCTGCAAGGTCCGCCGGTGCATCGATAACCGTCGCGCCGTTTCCGACACATTGCGATCACATAGCTCGTACACACGCTGAATATGTTCCCAACGGACGCGATCCGCGCTCATCGGGTTTTCGGGTGGCGGTGGTAACGTATCAATTCTTGCAAGCAGTGCATTCGTGACGTCAGTCGCATCAGCAGGTTTGGCGAGATAGTCAGTTGCGCCGATTTTCACAGCAGCGACCGCCGTTGCAATCGCACCATATCCGGTCAGGACAACGATCCGGCTTTCAGGGCGCCGTGCGCGCAATGTTTCAACCACATCCAACCCACTGCCATCTTCAAGACGCAAATCCACGACCGCATAGGCGGGCGGTCGTGCAGTCGCGATCGCGTGCCCTGCAACAACAGAGCTTGCCATTTCGACCTCGAAGCCCCGTTTTTCCATCGCTTTGGCCAAACGTCGCAAAAAGGCTTCGTCATCATCAACCAAGAGAAGGCTTTTGTCTTCGCCCAGATCCAATGCCTCGGTATTCATTTTGTGACCCAATCCTGTTTCCAAGTCAGGAAGTAGGACTGTTCATCATTGCGTCAACTAAAGCGCCCTCGACTTTGCTTCAGAATTCGCGACGCAATATAAAACGAAGCTGCATTGAACCCGCGGTCATTAACTCTATCGTTATACATCAAGCAACAAAGTGGATTACGGATTATGCCCGCCACCGGGTTTCATACATTCAGGGATCAGCAACGCAGTAACTGGGTCCGCATGCGGACGCTTATCACGCTGCGCTGGGTTGCAATCGTCGGACAAATTACGGCGGTTTTGGTCGCGATCCGTGTGTTCGGGCTTCAGATAGAGGTGGGGCTTGCCGTCCTTGTCATCATGGCGTCTGTCATCGCGAATGTCGCATCGACCTATGCTTATCCTGAAAGCAAACGCCTGTCTGAATCACAAGCCACGCTATGGCTCGTCTTCGATCTGTTTCAACTGGGGCTGTTGTTGTTCCTCACCGGCGGCTTGAACAACCCGTTTGCAATGCTTTTGCTGGCACCCGTCACAATTGCCGCAACCGTTTTGCATCTGAGCAATACAATCTTTCTTGGTCTGACGGCGATGTCCCTGACAACACTGATCAGCCGCCATTACTTGCCCATTATCGATGCTGATGGGGTCGTTTTAATGCTGCCCCCGCTGTTTCAATTCGGTTTTTGGGCTGCAATTCTGATTGGGCTGGTCTTTCTGTCGCTGTATGCGCGGCAGGTGACCACCGAAATGCATGCGATGGGCGAGGCACTTTTGGCCACGCAACTTGCCCTGTCTCGCGAGCAGAAGTTGACTGATCTTGGTGGTGTTGTGGCCGCCGCCGCGCATGAACTTGGTACACCACTTGCAACTATCAAGTTGGTCAGCAGCGAACTGATCGAGGAGTTGGAGGATCAACCAGAACTTCTGGATGACGTGCAACTGATCCGTCTGCAAGCAGATCGCTGCCGAGATATTTTACAATCAATGGGGCGCGCGGGCAAAGACGACTTGATGCTGCGACATGCGCCAATCGAAGCTGTCTTGCGCGAAGCCGCAGAACCGCATTTGCATCGTGGGAAATCTGTGGAATTCCAGATTGCACCCGTTGAAGGCGCACCCCTGACACAGCCTGTCATCAGCCGCCGCCCCGAAATCATCCACGGAATGCGCAACCTGATCCAGAATGCCGTAGATTTTTCCCATTCAGGGGTCACAGTCTCGCTATCTTGGACCCAAGACGAAATCACTGTTGAAATTTCAGATGACGGTCCGGGGTTTCCGCCCTCCGTCCTCGGACGCATTGGCGATCCTTATGTGCGTCGTCGTCGGCAGGCCGTCGATACCGCCAAACGACCCGGTTACGAGGGCATGGGTCTGGGGCTTTTTATTGCAAAAACGCTCCTTGAACGCTCCGGTGCCCAGCTGACATTTGCCAATAGCCGCCGACACGGCCACGCAAGTTGGACCGGACAAGCCACTGGCGGCGCGATCGTCGAAGTAATCTGGCCCCGCGGTTCACTGCAAACCAGCGATGATTGGAACAGCGCACCTTTAGGTGAAAACCAACGCATTGATGTTTAACGGCAGATCAAAAAGTAGATTAACAACCATTTAACTTTCATCAGCGATCATGTCTCGGTGCCGCGTGCAGAATGGGACCGAAAAATGATAACGCTGATGGATTTCGCAAGCATCTCGCTGGTCGCATTGCTTGGTGCGGCTGTGATTGTTGCCACTCTTGGCTTTCCCCGAAAGTTGGTAAATTCAACGACGGCTGCGCCCGAAAAAGACGTTGTTCTCCTTTTTCGAGATGATGAGCTTTTGGACGCGACGCAAGATGCTCTCGATGCTTTTGGTCATGATTTACAAAGGCTTTCGACGTTCCTGAATGCGCTTGCGCCCGATTTTCCCGATCTGAATACGAATCTGATCGAAACGCCAGCATGGACTGGCCAGATGATCAGTACTCTCACTTCGTCGCTTCAGTTAGACGTCAGCAATCTGCGCGGCACCATCCGGTTTCAGCTTCGGGGCAAAATCGATTCTCTTATTCAGCCGGACAACCAAAAGGCGCGACAGACAGCTGCATTAATGCAGGACATTCGCAGCTTCTCACCGCAACTGGTCTGGCAACAAGACCGTGACGGCAAAGTAATTTGGACCAACGCCGCCTATCAGAGCTTCGCAGAAAAGGGCAAAGGCCTGATTTTCTCGGACCTGAATATTGATATGCAAGGACAGTTGCAAAAACAGCAGCGGGTGGCGGTAACAGGTGACAGCAAACAGTGGTTCGACGTCACAACAATAGCGCGCGATAGCTATTTCATACATTTTGCAAATGAGGCGACATCACTTGTGCGCGCAGATCAGGACAGGCGCGACTTTGTCCAAACGCTTGGCAAAACCTTTGCCGACCTCTCTATCGGGCTCGCTATTTTTGACAAGGAACGGCAGTTGGCGATGTTCAATCCGGCCCTGCTTGATATGACCAAGTTGCCCTTAACATTCCTGAGTGCCCGACCTACAATCGATACGGTCTTGGACCGCCTGCGTGAATTGCGCATGATGCCAGAACCCAAGGACTATTCATCGTGGCGGGATCAATTCACAGCGGTCGAGGCGGGCGCGAAAAACGGCACCTATACTGAAAACTGGGCGTTGCCTGATGGACAAACTTATCGTGTAACCGGTCGCCCACATCCCGACGGTGCCTTTGCAATCTTGTTCGAGGATATCACGGCCGAAGTATCGCTTAACCGTCGCTTTCGATCCGATATCGAAACGGGGCAAGCTGTGCTTGATACGCTGCCCGACGCGATTGCCGTATTTTCCGGCACTGGCACGATGGTTGTGTCGAACAGTTCTTACAGCAAACTTTGGTCTACCCAAACAGAACTGCTGCTTGATCATCGCGACATCAAAACCGAAGTATCTGTCTGGCAGGAAAACTGCATTGCATCACCTATGTGGACCGAAATGCGGGGCTTTGTACAACGGCTTGGAGGCCGGAAACCGTGGTCCGAGAATGCGATGCTTGTTGATGGTCGGCATCTCCGCTGCCATGCGCAACCAATCGCAGGCGGCATGACAATGGTCCGTTTTGTGATCGCTCCGCCGATGCGCCCTGTCATCCAGAAACTAACACAGATTGACCCAGCGATACTGGCTCGAAAGGGCTGATTTGCGCTTGCAGCAGGGACGCAACCTCATAGTGTAGGACTATGTCCACCACCTTGTTTGCAAAACTGCTTTCCGACGAAACCGCGACTGCCGCTTTCGCTGGTACAATCGCTCCGCTGTTGTCAGCGGGTGATACCCTGCTGCTGGAAGGCGATATTGGCGCCGGAAAATCTGCATTCGCAAGGGCACTTATTCGTGCGCGGCTTGGCCGGATGGAAGACGTCCCATCACCGACATTTACGCTGGTTCAGACATACGAAGCACCCGATGTCGACATCTGGCATTGCGATCTGTACCGGCTGACCCACCCAGATGAAGCTTTGGAGCTTGGGCTGGATGAAGCCTTTGAAAATGCTATTTGCCTGATTGAATGGCCAGACCGGCTTGGGGATGCCGCACCTTTGAACGCACTTAGACTTGCGTTCTCGGCACGCGATGACGGACATCACGTCACTGTTTCAGGACCGGAATCCTGGGCTGCACGGCTAGGGGGGCTGGATGCCTGATCGCGCCGCACTGATCCACGATTTTGTGTCAAATACGGTGTGGAAAGACTGGCCGCGCAAACCCATCCAAGGTGATGCGTCTTCACGCAGGTATTGGCGGCTGACAAACGGCGATCAGACCGTCATCCTGATGGACGACGCCCCAGAGCTTGGCGGCAGTACCGTGTCATTTGCCGCAATTGCGCAGCTTCTTTTAGGGCACGGGCTTTGCGCGCCGCATATCTTGGCACATGATCCAGACAACGGCCTGATGATTATCTCCGATCTTGGCAATCATGATGTGGCGGCATTGTTGCGGGCGCGTCCTGAACAAGAAATGGCGCTTTACCGTATTTCCGTTGAAGTCTTGGTGAAACTGCACAACATCAAACCGCCCGACGATCTAGGCCGCATGACTGCGCAAGTCGGCGCAGATATGTTGGACCCTGTGGGCACGTTTTATTGCCGTGCTGATATCACAGATTTGCAACGTCAAATGCTTGTCACATTGGAAACATATGCGCCCATCGCCAATACGCTTGCCTTGCGGGATTATCACGCAGAAAACCTAGTTTGGCGTAGCGCGCATGAGGGGCTGGACCGCGTTGGTCTATTGGATTTCCAGGACGCTTTTGTCGCGCCAGCAGGCTATGATCTTGCATCCTTGCTGCGCGATGCCCGGCGCGATGTTGGCCAGGACACGACAGAAGAAATGATTACGTATTTCAGTGAACAGATCAGCGCTGGCCCCACATTTCGTACACAACTCGCCTGTGTCGCGATCCAGCGAAACCTGCGTATCTTGGGAGTTTTCGGGCGGCTTTCGCTGAAGATGGGCAAAGTTCGTTATCTGGACCTGATCCCGCGCGTTTGGGGGCATATCATGACTGACCTTGAGGACCCAAAACTTGCCCGCTTGCGTCAAGCCGTTCTGGATACCGTTCCAGCGCCATCAAAAGAACTGCTTGCGGGATTAAGATCGTGAGGTTGCCGATCATACTATTTGCGGCGGGCAAGGGTACGCGTATGGGTGATTTGACCAAGGACCGTCCGAAGCCAATGGTTGAGGTTGCTGGCAAACCTTTGATCGATCACGCCTTGCAAATCGCTAACGCTGCGGATGTCGGGCCGATAGTTGTGAACCTGCATTACCTGCCGCAGTTGTTGAAGGCGCATCTTTCAGGCCAAGACATCGTTTTCTCGGATGAAACCGATGGGCTGCTGGAAACCGGCGGAGGGCTGCGAAAGGCGCTACCGCTTTTGTGTTCAAACCCTGTTTTGACGATGAACACTGATGCGGTCTGGAACGGCCCTAACCCCATCGAGACGCTCAAGAACGCGTGGCAACCGCAAATGGAAGCGCTGCTGTTGCTTGTCAAAAAGCAAAACGTGTCCGGCCATCTTGGCGCCGGTGATTTCGGTATAAACGCCGAAGGCCGCCTGCACCGTGCGCCCGACTTGATCTATACTGGTGTGCAAATTATCCGCACTGATGTGTTGTCGGAAATCACCGAAGACGCTTTTTCAATGAACCTTGCATGGGATATCATCGCCAAGCGAAACGGCCTCTTTGGTGCAGTTTATGACGGCAAATGGTGCGATGTCGGCCAACCTTCAAGCATCCCTTTAGCCGAGGCGATGTTACATGTTTGACCCCACCAGCACCCCCCGCATATTCGGCAGCGCGCCTGGTGTCGATTTCGCCCAAGGTCTTGTTGGCGGGCTTGAACAACGTGGTGCAAGCCTGTCCCCGTCAGATTGGGCGCGGGTTGAAATCTACGTCAACACAACCCGCATGCAGCGCCGGATCAGGGCCGTCTTTGACAGTGGCCCAGCGCGATTATTACCCCGCATCCGGTTGGTCACGGATTTGGCGGACGATCCGATCTCGCTTGATCTTCCTCCCGCAGTGTCGCCGTTGACCCGCAGGTTGGAACTGTCCCAGTTTGTTGCCAAACTGCTGGAAAAAGAACCTGACTTAGCGCCGCGCGCCGCCCTCTATGACCTGTCTGACAGCCTCGCGAAATTGATGGACGAAATGCAGGGCGAGGGCGTCAGCCCCGATACGATTGCCCAACTTGATGTGTCCGACCAGTCCGGCCACTGGGAACGCGCGTTGCAGTTCCTGAATATCATTGCCCCCTTTTTCGGCGAGACAAATGCCCAGCCAGACAAAGAAGCCCGTCAGCGATTGGTGATCGAGGCACTGGCTGATAAATGGGCTAAAGCGCCTCCCTCGCATCCCATTATTGTCGCCGGCTCCACAGGATCGCGTGGGGCGACCGCATTGTTCATGCAGGCCGTTGCGAAGCTTCCACAAGGTGCGATCATTCTGCCCGGCTATGACTTTGATCTGCCGGATCAGGTTTGGGACGCGATGGACGACAACATGACCGCCGAAGATCATCCGCAGTTCCGCTTCAGGCGCCTGATGGATCTGATCGGGTTTGGAAATGAAGATGTGCGCCCTTGGACAACGGCAGCGCCCGCACATCCAAAACGCAACGCATTGGTGTCTTTGTCATTGCGCCCTGCGCCTGTAACGAACCAGTGGCTGACGGACGGCCCGAAGCTGGGTGATTTGATCGCGGCGACAGATGATTTGACCTTGATAGAGGCAAGTTCACCGCGTGCCGAGGCTGAAACTATCGCGCTGCGCCTGCGTAAGGCGGCCGAGGAAGGGATCACTGCCGCATTGATTTCACCTGACCGAATGCTGACCCGTCAAGTTACAGCTGCCCTTGATCGGTGGAATATCAAACCCGATGATAGCGCGGGAACACCTTTGGCGTTGTCACCCCCTGGCCGTCTCTTGCGGCACGTCGCAGGGCTATTTGGTCAAGCATTGACGGCCGAGGCGCTGCTTACCCTTCTGAAACATCCTTTGTGTCATTCTGAACATCCCGACCGCGGCGATCACTTGCGTTACACTCGCGACTTGGAACTACACTTGCGGCGCTGGGGTCCACCGTTTCCTACCGCTGGCGATCTATACGCTTGGGCTGAAAAATCTGCTGATCGCACGACTTGGGCAGAATGGCTTACCGCTTTGGTCACGGGTCACGAAGATTCAGGTATCCAACCCCTTGGGGAGTATTTAGAGCAACATCTTGCATTGGCAGAAGCGCTTTGCGCTGGTCCAGGTGCCGAAGGTGCAGGCGGGTTATGGGCCGAGGCCGCTGGCCGTGAGGCGGTTCGCATTTGCGGTGACTTGCGCCGTGCAGCCCACGCTGGCGGACAGATGAATGCCCGCGATTATGCCGCACTATTCGGAGGTGTCATCAACGAAGGTGTCGTGCGTGACCGCGACGCAGGACACCCCGATATTCTGATCTGGGGAACACTCGAGGCTCGTGTTCAGGGGGTGGACCTGACAATTCTTGGCGGCATGAACGATGGCGTTTGGCCCGAAGCACCCGCGCCAGACCCATGGCTAAACCGCATGATGCGCGCCAAGGCTGGACTACTTCTGCCCGAACGGCGCATTGGACTTTCAGCGCACGACTATCAACAAGCTATCGCAGGCAAAGAGGTGTGGATCACCCGCGCAAAACGTTCAGCCGACGCAGAAACCGTGCCGTCGCGTTGGGTAAATCGACTGACCAATCTACTAAGGGGATTGCCAGACCAGAACGGTAAGGCAGCACTGGACGCGATGCTGGCACGCGGCGCAAGTTGGTCAGCTATGGCAGCAAAGCTGTCTGCGCCAGCGCATCGGATTGACCCCGAACCGCGCCCGTCACCCTGCCCACCACCTGCAGCGCGACCCGATCAGCTATCGGTCACGCAGATCAAAACGCTAATTCGCGATCCCTTTGCGATCTATGCCCGCAAGGTCCTGAACTTATCAGAGCTTGATCCCTTGGTCCCAACTGCTGACGCGCCATTGCGCGGGATTATCGTACATAAGATCCTTGAGCGGTTCATTGCAGACGGTCACGGTCCAGCAGACCGCGATGACCTCATGCGGATTGCCAATGAAGAATTTGAAACTCAGTGTCCTTGGCCAACGGTCCGCGCCCAATGGATCGCTCGCATGGAACGTGTTGCCGATAAATTTCTTGCCGACGAAGGCGAACGCCAAGATCTTGCCGATCAGCGGATCACCGAAGCTTGGGGTGAAATTCCGGTTGCCGCGACAGGGGTCAGATTGACCTGCAAAGCGGACAGGATCGACCTGACCGACGCTGATGCAGCGCTGATCTATGACTACAAAACGGGGGTCGTACCGACTGGCCCCCAACAAGAGAAATTCGACAAGCAACTCTTGCTTGAGGCTGCAATGGTTGAACGTGGCGCGTTCGCAAAAGTTGGAAAAAAGTCCGTGGAAGGGGCCGTCTTTATCGGTGTGAACGCCGCCATGCGGAATGTTGATGCACCTCTTTCGAAGCAACCTCCAGATCAGGTTTGGGCAGAGTTAGAGACGCTTTTTGCCCGATGGCAGCAACAAGATCGCGGCTATACGGCCCGCCTTGCTTTGTTCTTGAAAACCGATCAAAGCCCCTATGATCACCTGTCGCGCTACGGCGAATGGGATACCAACGAAGACCCCAAACCCGTGGTGCTGAAATGACCCGCGACCGCGCAACCCAACGCCAAGTGGACGCAGCAAATCCGCGCACGTCAACTTGGCTGTCGGCAAATGCCGGATCAGGTAAGACACGCGTTCTGACGGACCGCGTGGCGCGACTATTGTTGGAAGATGTCTCTCCGCAGAATATCCTGTGCCTGACCTACACGAAGGCAGCGGCAGCAGAGATGCAGAACCGCTTGTTCCAGCGTCTTGGTGCATGGGCGATGATGGCGGATGAAGACCTTCGCCGTGAACTTCTCGAACTGGGCGTCGACAAACACATCGACGACGCGCAGTTGGCCAATGCCCGCACGCTGTTCGCGCGCGCTATTGAAACACCGGGCGGTTTGAAAATCCAAACAATCCACTCTTTCTGCGCAGGAGTTTTGCGCCGCTTCCCGCTAGAAGCCCAAGTCAGCCCGCAATTCCGCGAAATGGAAGATCGTATGGCCGAGATACTGCGGGCAGAGGTTGTTGATCAAATGGTCATCGGGCCAGATGCATATGTCGTCCATGCAATGCTCGCGCAGTTTACCGGCGATGACTTAGCCAAGTTTACCGCAGAAATTGCAGGAAAGCGTGATGCTTTCGCTGCACCAATTACGAACGAAAAGATAAATTCCTCTTTAGGTCTCAATCCCGACGCCCAGCGCGATGATGCTTTGCGAATGGCTTTTCAGGGCGATGAAGCCGCTATCGTCGATGACATAAAGGAAGCGTTCCGTGATCAGGCCGCGTCGTACAAAAAGCTTGGTGCACAACTTGCGGCACTCGATCTCAAAAACCCTGATTGGGCTGCGTTAGAGACGCTTTTTAGTCTTTTCCTCTATGCCAACACCTGCGATTCAAAATCGGTAAATTTTCCGCAAAGCAACCACACAAAAGCGGTTGAAGCGATGGCGCCGATTTCTGACACGGTGCATGACTGGATGGACCGTGTCGCCGCCGCAAAGGCGCATCTTTGGGCAATGGACGCGTTTGACCGTACCCGCGCACTCTATGATTTTGCCGAAGTTTTTGTGCCAGCTTACGAGGCGCGCAAGCTGGAAATGGGTGCTTTGGATTTTGATGATCTGATCCGCAAGGCCAAGGCGTTGCTGATTGACCCCGCCGTTGCACAGTGGGTGTTGTATCGCCTTGATGGCGGCATCGATCATATCCTGGTGGACGAGGCCCAAGACACCAGTCCGACCCAATGGGCCGTCATCGAACAACTGACCAAAGAATTTGCAACGGGCGAGGGCGCGCGCCCAGACCGTGAACGCACTATTTTTGTGGTCGGCGATAAAAAGCAGTCGATCTACTCTTTCCAAGGTGCTGATCCCGCCGCCTTTGATCAGATGAAAGCGCATTTCGATGCCGCGCATCAAGCGATTGGAAAGCCGTTCGAGGTAACCTCACTTGATCATTCTTTCCGGTCCTCACAGGCTATTCTGTCAGTGGTTGATGCCACTTTTGCAGGTGATCGCGCCGCAGGTATGGACGACAACCTGAACCACATCGCCTTTAAAGAAAATATGCCCGGTCGCGTGGACCTGTGGCCGGTGATTGAGAAATCCAAAATCGAAGATACCCGCGAATGGTTCAAACCCGTAGATGAACCAAGTGCGACCGATCACATTGTTCTGATGGCCCAGTGCACGGCTGCACAGATCAAATACATCATCGAAAACGAAACGCTGCCTGTCGAAGATGCGAATTCCGGCACCTTTAACCGCCGTCCTGTGACCGAAGGCGACTTTCTTATCCTTGTCCAACGCCGGTCAGAGCTTTTTGCCGAAATTATTCGCGCCTGTAAGGCTGCAAACCTTAAGATCGCGGGCGCGGACCGCTTGCGTGTCGGGGCGGAGCTTGCGGTTAAAGATCTTGCTGCACTGCTTCGGTTCTTGGCGTTACCAGAGGATGATCTTTCGCTCGCAGCTACCTTGCGCTCGCCATTATTCGGCTGGACTGAACAACAGCTTTTCACTCTGTCCCATCATCGCGGCAAATCGTTTCTGTGGGAGGCGTTGCGCAACACAGACCCCACACAAACCCTTGATATTCTGAACGATCTAAGGGGCAAATCGGACTTTTTGCGCCCTTATGACTTGATCGAACGCATCCTGACGCGCCACGATGGACGACGCAAATTGCTGGCCCGTTTGGGGCCTGAAGCCGAAGATGGAATCGACGCGTTGTTGTCCCAGGCGTTGGCATACGAAAGCACGGGCGTTCCTAGTTTGACGGGTTTCCTGACTTGGATGGACACCGACGATCTTGAGGTCAAACGCCAGATGGAAAGCCAAGGCGACCGCATACGCGTTATGACGGTGCACGGCGCAAAAGGTCTTGAGGCGCCGATCGTAATCTTGCCCGATACCGCCAAACGAGACATTCAGGTCAAGCAAGAACTGCTGCCCGCAGGCGATCATGTGATCTGGAAAACACCTGCCAAAGCGTCGGCCCCTGCGGTCATTGCTCTGCGCGACGACGTGATTGCAAAGCAAGCCCGCGAGCGGCTTCGCCTACTCTATGTTGCAATGACCCGCGCTGAAAAATGGCTGATCATCGGGGCTGCTGGTGACGTCGGCGAAGGTGATGCAAGCTGGTATAATATCGTGGCAGACGGCATGGCAAAACGCGGTGACGTTGACGCAATGCTGGGCGATTTGCCGATCAAGCGTGTGTCGGAACTGGACTGGGATGCACCTCCGCGCGTCACATCGACACCCGTGGAAACCATTGCGGTCAATGTCCCCGAATTTAATCAGCTGCCTGTTTCGGAAAAGACCACGACGCTTTCACCTTCCGACTTGGGAGGTCCGAAAGTAATGCAGGGTGATCCGTCTGAATTGGACCTTGAAGACGCTTTGGCGCGCGGGACACAAATTCACAAACTGCTTGAACACTTGCCGATGGTTCCATCCGAGAAACGGCTGGATCTCGGGTTACGGTTGATTCAGTCCGACGATCAGGCTCTGGTGCAAGAAATTATCTCGCTGATCGAAAAGCCCGAACTTGCTTGGCTTTGGGCATCAGATGCACTGACAGAGGTTGGTATTACCGCAAATCTTGCTGGAATTGGGCGCATTCATGGCGCAATTGACCGGCTGATCATCACCGATCAGAAAATTACCGCGATCGACTACAAGTCCAACAAGCTTGTACCCAACACACCTGCGCAAACCCCGCTTGGCCTGCAACGCCAATTGGCCGCTTACCACCAGGCATTGCGCGCAATCTATCCAGATCATGTGATCGAGGCGGCTATTCTTTGGACCCACACCGGTTCTTTGATGCTTTTGCCGGACGATCTTCTTCACGATGCGCTGATCGGCCTTGCAACACCTTGACCATCTGTGCGCGGGTTCCTAGTTTCAGCCTTCATGAATTTTCGCCAAGGAGTGACCTGATGGCAACCGTAGCAGTGACCGACGCAACCTTTGACGCCGAAGTGCGCCAGTCTGACATCCCAGTCGTCGTAGATTTCTGGGCAGAATGGTGTGGCCCATGCAAGCAGATCGGACCGGCACTTGAAGAATTGTCCGCCGAGATGGAAGGCAAAGTGAAGATCGTCAAAGTGAACGTCGATGAAAACCCGAATTCACCTGCGCAAATGGGCGTTCGCGGTATTCCCGCGCTGTTCGTTTTCAAGAACGGTGAAGTTGTCTCCAACAAAGCGGGCGCTGCCCCCAAGGCTGCAATTCAAGGCTGGATCGAAGATTCGATCTAAACCTTTCGCTGAAAGTCAAAGAAAAGGGCGCCCGTTTGTGGCGCCCTTTTTCGTTCAAACAGGCCAGTCATGACCGCGCAGAACATCGCGAATTGCAGTCGTGGCTTCTGGTCTGCCTGCATTGATTGCGCGTTGTTGCAGGAACCAATGTAGATACCCAGCATAGTCCGGTTTGTGATTTTCGATGGCTTCAAATGCCAACCTTTGACCCATTTGTTCGACGTTAAGCGCAATGTGATGCATATCTGATTTCGCAAACAAGATCAGTGGCTTGCCGAAAAAATATCCTATAAACCCGGCACTTGAATTCTGCGTGACGACATAATCGCAGGTTTTCAGATAGCGGTTCATTTCACCGACCTGCAAATACAGCCGGTCATATTTAACCATCAATGCCTCAAGCGCGTTTTGCTCTTCCGCGCTATAGGTTTCCTCTGGGTGCAATGTGACCATGACTTGCCGTGTTGTGTCGTGCTTCAAAACAGCTTCGATCATCTCGATCGGGCTACAGGTTTGAAACGACCGTTTACGCAAAAGCTGGCTTTGCAAAGGAACATAGACAAATCCGTCACGGCGGATCTCTAACGTTTCGTCGTCAAACAGGCGCTGCCGCCAAAAGCGATAGAAGTTCGCGGCCTTTGGCGCGTCGTCGGCCAGCGCCACATAAGGTTCTTGCGCGACAGGCCAATCCCATCGGGCCGCTTGTTTTTCGATATGCCAAAACGGGTAAACATAGGTTTTGCGGAACGTCAGACCGCGCGCGTTCACAGGTTCTTGCATCAAAAACAGGCTGCGTCCGGGTCGGGCGCGTGCGCGCAATCGCGCCGCTGTGTCGTCATTGTCGTAACCAACTTGAAGCCCTGCGCCCGTCAAAACATCGCTGATCTTGGTCAGGAAATTGTGATTTCCATTCTCGGCCCGTCGTCGCAACTTGGGATGTAAATAAAAAGTGACTGTTTCGCGTGCGCTCATGCGGCGGAACCTAGCGGGGCTACATGCCACGAACAAGGCGCGCGGGGTTGTTTGCCTGCAAATGGACGGCCATATATGCACAGAACCGCAAGGAGCAGACGATGACAAAAGAAGAATTTCCAGGCTGGCACGGCACCACGATCATCGGGGTCCGCAAAGGCGAGCAGGTTGTCATTGCTGGTGATGGACAAGTCAGCCTTGGTCAAACCGTGATCAAAGGCACAGCGCGCAAGGTCCGTCGGTTGTCACCGGGTGGTCAGGATGTGATCTGCGGGTTTGCCGGATCAACTGCTGACGCCTTTACACTGCTTGAACGGTTAGAGAAAAAACTCGAAGCGACACCGGGCCAATTGGCGCGTGCCTCCGTTGAATTGGCGAAGGATTGGCGTACCGATAAATATCTGCAGAAACTCGAGGCGATGTTGATCGTCAGCGACGGAACAGAGCTGCTAGTGATCACTGGCGCGGGTGATGTTTTGGAACCCGAGCATGATATTGCGGCTATCGGTTCTGGCGGAAACTTTGCGCTGGCTGCTGGTCGTGCGCTAATGCCGTCGGACAAAGATGCCGAAACGATTGCCCGCGAAGCGATGGCGATTGCCGCCGACATCTGTGTCTACACCAATGGCAAGCTGACCGTCGAAACAATCAAAGGTGCGTAAGGCATGATTGAACATGAAGACCTGCGCGCGGCTGTCGGAAGCGGTTTGCTGAACGAAAAGCAAGCCGCCGGACTAATCAGCCTGTCGCATAGCCGTAAGGGTGCGCGTGAAAACCTCGCGCCCGGCGATGAACCTTTTGAACTTTTCAAAGGCTTTAACGAGGTCTTTATCGTCATCGGCCTACTGATCCTTGCCTTTGGTTGGTGGAGCGTTGTCACGCTTATCTTGATCGACGAATCGCCAAACCTGCAAAACTATGCTGGTTTGGTGGCAGTTTTCGGGGCCACTGTTATTTGGCTTTTGTCTGAATATTTCGTGCGGATCAGGCGCATGATTGGACCTGCGATGGCCCTGTTGATCATCTTTGCGTCAAATTCGGCATTTGGGTTCACAGCAGTTATGGCAGAACCGTTTATGGTGGCACAAAACGATTATTCCAGCGTACCGCTGCCGCTGTTCCTCGCAACGCTGACAATTCTGATCTACTGGTGGCGGTTTCGCGTGCCATTCGCGATGGCGATGATCGCGGTCGGGTTCTTTGTTGTCGCAATTGTTTACGCTGCCAGCCGTGAAGGGCGCGTCGCGGGTTTTAGCGAGTTCTTTCTCCTTTCTGCGGGTGGTCCATTTGCTTGGATCACATTGATCCTGGGACTTCTCGTTTTTGCCGTCGCGATGATATTCGACATGAGCGACCCGCACCGCGTCACCGCAAGATCCGCCAACGGCTTTTGGCTACACGTTGTTGCGGCGCCTGCCTTGGTGAACACGATGGCGTTGTCACTACTTGCCCAAGACGGGAACGGGGCAAAGCTGATTTTGCTGGCCGTTCTTGCGATGTTTGCAATTGTCGCGATTGTGATCGACCGCCGTTCATTTCTTATCGCGGCGATCGGGTATATCGTGGCCCTTGCGGCCGCTGTTTTCGACGGTGATGGTGCCGCGCTGACCGTTCTGATCCTTGGCGTTGTTTTGCTTCTTCTTGGCGCATTCTGGGAACGCATTCGGGCGCGTATCTTGCGTTTCATGCCCGGATTTATTCCTCTTCACCGCCTTCCCCCTTCTCAAGTTTAAGGCCTATTATGACTGACCTGACCCCCCGCGAAATCGTCTCGGAACTTGACCGGTTTATTATTGGCCAAAACGACGCCAAGCGCGCCGTTGCTGTAGCGCTGCGCAACCGCTGGCGGCGCAAACAGCTGGGCGATGATTTGCGCGACGAAGTATATCCGAAAAACATCCTGATGATCGGACCCACTGGCGTCGGCAAAACTGAAATTTCCCGCCGTTTGGCGAAACTTGCGCGCGCGCCGTTCATCAAGGTCGAAGCCACCAAGTTTACCGAAGTCGGTTATGTCGGTCGCGACGTAGAGCAAATCATCCGCGATCTGGTTGATACCGCAATTCTGGACACTCGCGAACACATGCGCGAGGACGTCAAAGCCAAAGCTTACGAGGCCGCCGAAGAACGCGTGATTACCGCCGTCGCTGGAACCGATGCCCGTGCAGCCACGCGAGAAATGTTCCGCAAAAAGCTGAAGGCGGGCGAGCTTGACGACACAATCATCGAACTTGAGCTTGCTGATACGTCTAACCCGATGGGCGGCTTCGAGATTCCCGGCCAACCCGGGGGCATGGGCGGTATGATGAATATCGGTGAACTTTTCGGCAAAGCGATGGGCGGACGCACAGTTAAAAAGCAGATGACCGTCGCCGAAAGCTATGACGCGCTAGTCGCCGACGAAGCGGACAAACTGCTTGATGACGAAATGGTTACAAAGGCAGCCCTTGAAGCGGTCGAACAAAACGGCATCGTTTTTCTGGACGAGATCGACAAGGTTTGCGCCCGCTCCGACGCCCGTGGTGCGGATGTGTCCCGCGAAGGTGTGCAGCGCGATTTGTTACCTCTGATCGAAGGCACGACAGTTTCGACGAAACATGGTCCTATCAAAACAGATCATATTTTGTTTATCGCGTCCGGCGCGTTTCACGTGGCAAAACCATCTGATCTGCTGCCTGAATTGCAAGGCCGTTTGCCAATTCGCGTCGAATTGCGCGCGCTGACCGAAGGCGACTTTGTTCGGATCCTGACCGAGACCGACAATGCGTTAACCCTGCAGTACTCGGCGCTGATGAAAACAGAAGAGGTCACCGTGACCTTCACCGAAGACGGCATCAAGGCGTTGGCCAAGATCGCCGCCGAAGTGAACGAAGCCGTTGAAAACATCGGCGCACGTAGGCTTTACACTGTAATCGAACGTGTCTTCGAAGACCTTTCTTTCAATGCTCCTGATCGTGCCGGTGACGAAATAGCGGTTGATGCCGCTTTCGTTGAAAAACATCTGGGAGAGTTGTCGCGGTCAACCGATTTGAGCCGCTACGTGCTTTAGGGCTTTCAACTTTTTATGGCTCAGCCCATCAAAGGCGAATGAGCCAGCAAACAGGATACCTGCGTTTCATTCGCGAAAACCTGCCCTTTTTGGGGACGGGTGTGCTGCTGTCGTTTTTGTCCAGCTTCGGGCAAACCTTCTTTATTTCGATCTTTGGCGGTGAGATCCGGGAAGCCTACGGCCTAACTAACGGTGATTGGGGCCTGATCTATATGATCGGCACGGGGGCGTCTGCTGTAGTAATGGTTTTTGCCGGCGGTTTGGCTGACAAGTTTCGCGTGCGATCGCTGGGTATCGTCGTCATATTGTTACTGGCGTCGGCTTGTTTGTTCATGGCGTTCAATGCCGTCGCAGCCCTATTGCCGTTTGTGATCTTCGCGTTGCGATTTACCGGCCAAGGCATGACAACCCATGTTGCGACAGTCGCGATGTCCCGCTGGTTTATAGCAACCCGCGGACGCGCCTTAGCGGTTGCCGCTTTCGGGTTCATGATCGGCGAAGCGACGCTGCCGCTAACAATGGTTTGGCTAAAATCATTCATCGATTGGCGCACGCTTTGGATCGGCTTTGCCGTGTTCTGCGTGTTGGCATGCTTTGTTCTTTACCGGCTTTTGCGGTTGGAACGCACGCCGCAATCCATGGCCGACACAACGCAATCAACTGGCATGAATGGCAGGCACTGGACCCGCCATGATGCACTACGCCATCCGCTATTTTGGGCAATGATCCCTGCGGTCATGTCATTTTCCGGCTTCGGCACGGCGTTTTGGTTCCACCAAGCACATTTTGCAGAGATCAAAGGCTGGTCACATCTGGCGCTGGTTTCTGTTTTCCCTCTGGGGACACTGGCGCTCTTGCTGTCAACGATTGCATATGGCTGGGCGATTGACCGCTTTGGCGCGGTGCGCCTTTTGCCCTTCTACCTCATCCCGCTGGTTTTGGCATTTATATTGCATTGGTATGCGCCCAGCCTTGGCTGGACCGCATTGGCTGTTGTTTTAATGGGAATGGCGGGCGGTGGGCAAAGCACTTTATTGAACGCATGTTGGGCTGAATTTTACGGGACCAAACACATCGGGTCGATCAAGTCCGCCGCTGCCGCGTTGATGGTGTTGGGCTCTGCGATTGGTCCGGGCTTAAGCGGATGGTTGATTGACAGAGGGGTTGGGTTTGAGGTGCAACAGTTAGGTTATGCCGCGATCTTTGCTGTGGCCGCATTGATCCTGATCGTACCAACCCGCAATGCGCGGCGCGCTCTAGCGGGTGCGGCGTAGATAAACGTAGTACGCGCCGTGCCCGCCGTGCCGCAAATGCGCGGGCGTTACTTGCAAAATCGCTTGCGCCAACGGCGGCAGGGCAAGCCATTGTGGAACCTGATGACGCAGCACACCAAAACGTGTCGGGATCGGGCCTCCATCATCGCGGTCTTTGCCTTTACCCGTTATCACCAAGACTAACCGCCGCCCCATGGCATGCGAATTAAGGATAAACGCGACCAGTTCGGGGTGCGCCTCGGCGATTGTCATGCCGTGCAGGTCGATCCGCGCCTCTGGTTTCAGCTTTCCACGCTTCATTTTCCCAAAAGACTTGTTGTCCATGTTCACAGCGGCCGCACCCAAACGATCCACTAACGGGCGCATTAAATCGTGCGGACGGGCAGCATCTACTTTCTGACCAACCTGAAAATCCGGCAACGGATCAGGCTGAGGAACAAATCGTTTTGGCTTGGGGGTTGGTGAAAATTCTGGTGCAGGTTCCTCCCGCGCCGGATGCAACGGCGTTGCCCGTTCAGCGACGCGATCCCATAAAGCGCGTTCCTCGGACGACAAATGGCGGGGTTTGCGCATCAGCTTTTCCCTTTCGCCATATCGTCAGCCATCGCCAATGGCATCAGGACAATCATTCGCCCGCTGTCATTTACCTGTCCGGCCTGCTTGCCAGCATCTGCGCCCGTGCCAAAAAAGATATCCGCCCGCTGCGCGCCTTTGATCGCAGACCCGATATCTTGCGCGATCATCAGGCGGTTCATTGGGGGCAGTCCGCTTTTTTCAATCCAAACCGGCAAACCCAAAGGGGTCACGTCTGGATCAACAGCGATGGACCTGCCGCTTGTCACGGATTTGTTCATCGCGCCAATGGGGCCTTTATCAGCGGGAACTTCGCTAACTTCACGGAAAAACACATAGCTTTCATTTTCCCATAAAAGCGCACGCCCCGCTTGACCGTTCTCTTGAACCCATTCGCGGATCGCTTCTGGCGAAACGCCATCCGAGTCAAACACACCGCGGGCAATCAATGCCTTGCCGATTGATGTATAGGCATGTCCGTTCTTAGCGGCAAAACCCACACGCATCGCATTGCCATCGGGCAAACGTAGTCGGCCAGACCCCTGGACCTGCAGAAAAAACAAATCCACCGGATCCGAAAGCCAAGCGATCTCAAGCCCGCGATCCGCAAGCGTCGCGTCCACGTCTATCTGGCGGCGGGTGTAGTAAGGTTTTTCTGGGTCAAGATCGTTGGGAACACCGTAAATGGGATAGCAGAATGCCGCGTCGCTGGTGCGTTTCGCGTCAAGTTCGGGCTCGTAGTATCCCGTGAATACTGCGTCTGCGCCGTCCTCGATCAGGACAGGGCTAAAGTGATCTTCGAAGAAACCGCGTGCAACAGGCGCAATTCCCGCCAGTTCAGCCAGTATTTTATCTGCACAGGTCGTGCGAAAAACATTTAGGGCGGCCCGATGATTATCATCAGCCCACCCTTTAAGGTCTTCAAATCGGAGTTTAGTATAGCTCAATCTGGCCATAACACGACCCGTCCGCGATCATTCGCCGGTGGCTACAAGCCGCCAGTTCGGGTCAGACGAATCCATCTTGCGCGAGAAGGTCCAAGTGTCTTTCTGACGCTTGATCTCTTTTTCGTTGCCTTCGATGATATCGCCACCTTTGTCGCGCACAATCGAAGTCATCTCGCTCTTGAAGCGAATACTGACTTCGCCTTCTTTCGTGACTTCGTCAAATTCTGCCGCAGCCAATGTCATATCGCTGATGCCGATAAATTTGGCATCGACGGTCAAACCCTGACGCTGGCGATCATCGACGACGGACGCGAATGCTTCGTAAACATCTTCGGAAATAAACGGAACAATGCTATCGAGATCGCCATTTTCAAAGGCAATCAGGATCATTTCATAGGCACCGCGTGCGCCGCCCAGAAATTCGCTGACGTTGAATGTGGGATCAACCCGCTTCATCGCGGCCAAGGCCTTAGCGGCAACAGAGCCTTCTTCAACATGATCTGTAATATCCAAATCAGGACCACCTTCGATCACATCGAATTCCGGCTTCGCCGCGCGTCGTTCGCCATCGGCACGTGTCACAGCGGGTTTTTCGAAACCTTCACGGGTGCCAAGCACACCGCGCAGGCGCAAAATGAGGAAGACAGCGATGCCTGCAAGCACCAAAAGCTGAATAATCGGAGAGTTCATTGGGACCTCGTATCGGGGAAGGCATGGAAACACGCCCTTACGTTCCCTATGTAGGGCGGGGGTAGCGTCAAGTCCACCTTACCCCCGAACATGTTATGAAAGGCTATCACCATGTGGCTGTTAATTGCGTTTATCGCGGTTCCAATGATCGAAATCGCCCTGTTCATTCAGGTTGGCGGGTTTATCGGCATTTGGTGGACCCTTTTGATTGTACTTACCACGGCGGTCGCGGGGTCATATCTGGTCCGCAACCAGGGTTTACGCGAATTGGCGAACCTGCAGCGATCGTTTTCTGAACTTGATGATCCGACAGAGCCTTTGGCAAACGGGGCCATGATCTTGTTTGCAGGTGCGCTTTTGCTGACGCCCGGTTTTTTCACAGACGCCGTTGGCCTATCGTTTTTGGTGCCTTCTGTCAGGCGGGCGGCGTTTGTCTGGGCAAAATCAAATATCAAGGTACATACCTTTGAAATGGGCCAACAAGGTCCCGCACCTGGACAACCGCCAAGCGGTGATCGTGTGATTGATGCCGAATATGAAGATGTCACACCACAGAAAAACCGCCCTGATGGACCTTCAGAGTGGACCCGCCATTGAGCCTTATGAAATAGGCTGATAGGAACGCGCAAAGCTAATTTAACCGGAGAAATTCCAATGGCCGATACACCTGAAAATGGTGCCGCTGCTGCAGCCCCGCAGGCAGCCCCACAAATCAACAGCCGCGTTTTGGCACAGTACATTCGCGATATGTCGTTTGAAAACATCCTTGCCCAAAAGGGTGTGACCGGTGACGCGCAGCCTGAAATGCAGGTTCAAGTGAACCTTGATGCACGCAAGCGCAAGCCAGCAAACCAGTACGAAGTTATCACCAAGCTGAACATCACAAGCAAAACTAAAGAAAAGGGCGAGCCTTTGTTCGTTCTTGAAATTGAATATGCTGGCGTGTTCGAAGTGACTGGCGTGCCAGAAGATCAAATGCACCCTTACTTGCTGATCGAATGCCCGCGCATCACATTCCCGTTCCTGCGCCGGATTGTCAGCGATGCGACCCGCGATGGTGGGTTCCCACCCGTTAACCTTGAAACCATTGATTTCTTGGCCCTTTACCGTTCCGAACTGGTCCGCCGCACTGAAGCCGAAAAGGCAAAGCAGGCCGCCAGCACCGACACCGTAAACTAAGCCAGTTTTTTCCAGATTGCGCCGTCGCCCAACTGCCCGACAAAGGCATCATGGGCGGCGGCTTCTTCTTTGGTAAGCTTTGGGTCAAGTGGGGTCGGACGTGCTGTTGGCCGCCAATCCTGTGCATCGCCACCCGCTGATCTACTGCGTGTATCGGCAGCCAAAGCGAAATCGGGCTGCCGTCCACCGATCAGTTCTAGATATACTTCCGCCAGAATTTCACTGTCCAAAAGCGCGCCGTGTAGCGTCCGCGAACTATTGTCGATCCCGAAACGCCGGCAAAGCGCGTCCAAGGATGCAGGCGAACCCGGAAACTTGCGCCGTGCGATAGCCAACGTATCCAGTGCTTGATCCATCGGCAAAAGGGGACGGTTGAGCCACCCCAATTCTGCATTTAGGAACTTCATATCGAATGCAGCGTTGTGGATGACCAGTTTTGCGTCGCCGATAAAATCGACGAAATTCTGTGCGATGTCTTTAAAAAGCGGCTTGTCGCGCAGCGTTTCTTGACCCGGTTTAGGGTTTTGCGGCGGCTCCAGCAGGTCAGGACCAATTCCGTGCACGCCGAACGCCGCAGCTGGCATCGCGCGCTGTGGATTAATGTATTGATGATAGGTCCGGCCCGTTGGAACGTGGCCCATCAATTCAATCGCGCCGATTTCTACAATGCGATCCCCTTCGGACGGTTCAAATCCAGTGGTTTCTGTATCCAGCACGATTTCACGCATAATTCTGCCCCGTCAGTTCCGTAATCAGTTTTTGCACGGCTGCGCGGGTATCGTCCAGCGTCAGTGTTTCAATGATGTGATCGGCGCGGGCGCGTTTCTCCGAATCCGGCATCTGACGCGACAGGATTTGCTGAAAAAGTGGCTCTGACATTTGACCACGCGCAAGCACGCGTTCCCTTTGGACTTCAGGCGGAGCTGTGACGACCAGAACCGACGTCAGCCATTCTTGGGCGTTTGTTTCGAACAAAAGCGGTATGTCGAACACAACCAAAGGTCCGCTCTGTTGTGCGAGAAAGTTAGCACGATGCCTTGCGACCAGTGGATGGACAATATTTTCGAGTGTTTTGATGACCGACGGATCAGCGGCAATAAGTTTTTTCAGTGCAGGGCGGCTCACAGCACCGTCAACGATTGCCTCGGGCAGATTCTTTTCGAAGTGCGGCACAGCTGCGCCGCCTTTGCGATAAAGTTCATGTACCGTGGCATCCGCATCCCAAACGGGAATACCTGCGTCGCGAAACATCTGGGCGGTAGTTGATTTGCCCATTCCTATCGAACCGGTCAGGCCCAACAGATGGGTCATGACAGGACGGCTTGGCGGGTAGCTTCGTCAACTTCGGGTCGCTTGCCGAACCAACGCTCGAAACCTGGCACGCCTTGATGAAGAAGCATTCCAAGACCATCGACTGTGATGCAGCCTCGTTTTTCAGCCGCCATAAGAAACGGCGTTTTCAACGGGTTATAGACGATGTCGGTCACTACAGCATCTTTGCGCAGATTATCCAACGGCACTTTGAAGTCCTGTCCGCCTACCATGCCAAGTGATGTTGTGTTGATGACAGTATTTGCGTCCTCAAGCATTTTGTCAGCCTGCACCCAGTCGATCACCGAAATTCGCGCGCCAAAATCATCACGCAGTGCTTCAGCTTTGGGGCGGGTTCTGTTCGAAATGATGATTTCGGGCACGCCTGCATCAGCCAAGGCCACAATAATCGCGCGGGCGGCACCACCTGCACCAAAGATCGCTGCAGGTCCGGCTTTTGGATTCCAATCGGGCGCACCTTGGCGCAGATTCGCCATGAAACCGTAACCATCGGTATTATCAGCAAAAATTCGACCATCATCCTTGAAAATCAAGGTGTTCGCAGCCCCGATCAGCGTAGCGCGGTCGGTGATCTGGTCCGCAAACTGCATCACATTCACTTTGTGGGGGATTGTGACGTTGGCACCGATAAAACCTTGGCCAGGTAATTCGCGCAACGTTTTTTCAAGTTCGTCTTCGGTGACTTTGAGCGCGGTATACGACCCCTCAAGGCCATAGCGGTTCAGCCAATAGCTGTGAAGTTTCGGAGAAAGAGAATGGGCAATCGGATTTCCGATTACACCTGCGCGGGGGATCTGTGTCATGACGGCAATGTTCCGCGTAGCGTCAGATAAGACAAGAGTTCCAAGAGCGGCAAGCCAAGTACATTGAAATAATCCCCGTCAATGCGTGTAAAAAGTCGCACCCCTTCTTCTTCCAGCTTATATGCGCCTACAGCGTGGCGGATGCTGTCCCAATTGCGATCGACATAATCGGCAAGAAACGCGTCCGACACATCGCGCATTTGCAAACGTACAACACCAACGTGCCGCCACTGTGGCTTTCCTTCGGCATAGATCACCGCAGCGGACAGAAGCTGGTGTTTTTGTCCACGAAGTGTTCTGAGTTGCGACAGGGCTTCATCAGGTGTTTGCGGTTTGTTAAGGATAGTCTGGCCGAATGCGAGAACCTGATCACACCCGATCACCAGTGCATCCGGATTTTTAGCAGCAACTCGCTGGGCTTTGAGTTCGGCAAGAGCGTCTGCAATATCGCGAGGCGAAGCATTTTCAGCCTCAAGCGATGCACGGACGGCGTCTTCGTCGACACGGGCTGCGGATACCTCGAACGGGACGCATGCATTGCGCAAAAGCTGTGCGCGAATATCGGAGCCAGAGGCAAGAATGATGCGGTCGGTCATGTGGATAACCTTTGGGACAAAGCCTGTGTCATGAGGCGTGTAGATTTGGTGATAAGTAGTGTGATGGCCATGCTTGTGTAAAAATCGCGTGGTTCAGGTTAAGTCGCGGCGGTTTTTCCTTTGTGAGTATGGATAACTCTTGCCTGTGGAGGAATCATGCACGGATTGCTGTCTAGTCTACATTTATCTTTTCTTCATGTTGTCGCAATTTCATTAACGTATTGATTTGTAGCAATTAATATTCGTCTCTCAATGCACAGATAGTTTGTGATTTCCAAAGCGCCCTTGGGATAAGTTTGAGGATAATAAAATAACCCACAGAAAATCAGATAACTAACAACAACATCATCTTTTCTTTCTTCTTATATTTATTAAGGATGAGTGACCCGGAGAAAACAAGAAACCATGATAGATATTTTGCAAAGCCTATACCCTTGGATCAAGGCACTACATATCATGGCGGTGATCGCTTGGATGGCAGGCTTGTTCTATCTTCCCAGACTTTTTGTTTATCACGCTGAGCGTGCGACGGTTGGTTCAGAGTTGGATCAAACCTTTCAGATCATGGAAGAGAAACTGCTTCGCGTGATTATGAATCCAGCGATGATCGTAGCCTGGATTGCCGGATTGATCATGATTGGCATGGGCGCATTTGATTGGGGTGCCGTATGGTCATGGGTAAAGCTGATTTCTGTGATCATGATGACCGGTGCGCATGGCTGGATGAGCGCACGGCGTAAAGAATTTGCATCCGGGACGAATACACGCACCGGACGGGCATATCGGTTGTTCAACGAAGTACCAACAGTTCTGATGTTGTTCATCGTTGTGGCAGTGGTTGTGCGTCCGTTCTAATAGGTTGATTGACTTCGCCACATTGCATGCGTAATTGTTTCTTCGCTTCCCGTCCGGGAAAGTGGTTTTCCATTCTTACTCGAAAAGATGCCGGTTTTGATGCTGGTATAAGGTATATTCATGACCCAACATCGCCTGAACCTTGCCGATCTCAAAGCACAGAGCCCCAAGGATTTATTGTCCCTGGCTGAGGAACTTGAAGTCGAGAACGCTTCGACCATGCGGAAGGGCGATATGATGTTCGCCATTCTGAAAGAGCGTGCCGATGAAGAGTGGGTGATTGGTGGCGATGGTGTGTTGGAAGTACTGCAGGACGGTTTTGGTTTCCTGCGGTCGCCCGAGGCGAACTATCTACCTGGTCCGGATGATATCTACGTTTCGCCTGATATGATCCGTCAACATTCGCTGCGCACGGGCGACACCGTGGAAGGTGTGATGAAGGAGCCGAATGATAATGAGCGTTATTTTGCCCTGACATCGGTTGAAAGCATCAACTTTGAAGATCCCGAAAAGGCGAAGCACAAAGTTGCATTTGATAACCTGACGCCGCTTTATCCTGATGAGCGTTTGAAGATGGAGATTGATGATCCGACGGTGAAGGATCGGTCTGCTCGAATAATCGATCTGGTTGCGCCGATTGGTAAGGGGCAGCGGTCTTTGATTGTCGCGCCGCCGCGGACAGGTAAGACTGTACTGTTGCAGAACATTGCCAATTCGATCGGCAAGAACCATCCGGAATGTTATTTGATTGTCTTGCTGATTGACGAGCGCCCCGAAGAGGTGACCGACATGCAGCGGTCCGTAAAGGGTGAAGTTGTTTCGTCTACGTTTGACGAGCCAGCGACGCGTCACGTGGCGGTATCTGAGATGGTGATTGAAAAGGCAAAGCGGCTGGTGGAACACAAGCGTGATGTTGTGATCTTGCTGGACTCGATCACGCGTTTGGGACGCGCTTTTAACACGACTGTGCCGTCTTCTGGTAAGGTCTTGACCGGTGGTGTGGATGCGAACGCACTACAGCGTCCTAAGCGCTTCTTTGGTGCGGCACGGAACATCGAGGAAGGTGGATCGCTGACAATCATTGCAACAGCGTTGATTGATACGGGTTCGCGCATGGACGAAGTGATCTTTGAGGAATTCAAAGGTACGGGTAACAGCGAGATCGTGTTGGACCGTAAGGTGGCCGATAAGCGGGTCTTCCCTGCGATGGATATCCTAAAATCAGGTACGCGTAAGGAAGAGTTGTTGGTTGATAAGGGTGATCTGGCGAAGACATACGTGTTGCGCCGTATTCTGAATCCAATGGGCACCACAGATGCGATTGAGTTCCTGATCGGGAAGCTGAAGCAGACCAAGACGAATTCGGACTTCTTTGATTCCATGAACACGTAATTTATTGTTATAAAACAATAGGTTATTTATGGATACCATCTTTGCATTAGCAACTGCGCAAGGCCGTGCTGGCGTTGCTGTGGTGCGTGTTTCTGGCCCGGCTGCTGTGTCGGCAGTTGGATTGCTTTGTCGTGACGTACCCAGTTCAAGGGGTTTGCGGCGGCTTCATGATGCCAACGGTGAATTGCTCGATGAAGCGCTGATAATGCGTTTCGATGCGGGTAAAAGCTTTACTGGCGAAGAGGTCATCGAACTGCAGCTGCATGGCAGTCCGGCTGTGGTAAGTGCGGTGATGCGCGTGCTTGGCGAGAATGGCGATCTTAGGCAAGCAGAGGCTGGTGAGTTTACGCGCCGCGCCCTAGAGAACGGGCGACTTGATCTGGCTGAGGTCGAGGGGTTGGCCGACCTGATTGATGCGGAGACAGAGAGCCAGCGCAAGCAGGCTGTGCGCGTGTTTTCGGGTGCATTGGGCGCATTGGCGGACGGATGGCGGACAAAGCTGATCAGGGCTGCGGCACTGTTGGAAGCGACGATAGATTTCGCGGATGAAGAGGTTCCCGTTGATGTGACCCCGGAGGTGCGTGAGCTTTTGGATTCTGTTGCGTCTGAAATGCAGCGCGAAGCGGATGGCGTGCGCGCCGCGGAGCGGTTGAGAGATGGATTCGAGGTCGCGATCATAGGGGCGCCCAACGTCGGGAAATCAACATTGCTCAACAAGCTGGCTGGGCGCGATGTTGCAATTACGTCTGAGATCGCAGGAACAACACGTGATGTGATCGAGGTGCGGATGGACCTTGATGGATTGCCCGTGACATTGCTGGACACAGCGGGTTTGCGTGAGACGGATGATATCGTTGAAGGACTAGGTGTCGCGCGGGCACAAGAACGGGCTGAGCGTGCGGACTTAAGGCTCCACCTGATCCTAGATGATAGTCAAATTCCCGATTTCCTTAGCGATGATGACATTGTTGTCCGCGGGAAAGCTGACTTGAAGTTGGGCGATAACCTTGCAGTTTCAGGTATAACCGGAGCAGGCATAGACCAGTTGATAGCGCGGGTTTCCGAGAAGCTGGCATTGAAGGTTGGCAATATCGGGATTGCAATGCGCGAACGCCACCGCACAGCGATGTTGCGCGCCATCGGCTATATGGATGATGCGCGACGTGCGATGGATGATGAGGCGGCAATGACTGATTTGATCGCTGAGGATCTACGCTCGGCTATTCGTGCGGTGGATAGTATCGTCGGCCGTGTTGATGTAGAACAGGTGTTGGATGAGATCTTTTCAAGTTTTTGTATCGGCAAGTAGGGAGTGTTTCACGTGAAACATTACGACTACGACGTGATTGTCATTGGTGGTGGGCATGCAGGTGCAGAGGCGGCACATGCTTCTGCCCGCATGGGTGTACGTACTGCACTGATAACACTAACAAAAGCATCGATTGGCGTGATGTCGTGTAACCCCGCAATTGGTGGTCTTGGCAAGGGTCATTTGGTTCGCGAGATCGACGCTCTCGACGGAGTTATGGCGCGAGTCGCAGATAAAGCTGGCATCCAGTTTCGTCTCTTGAACCGCAAAAAGGGTCCGGCTGTGCAGGGCCCTAGGGCGCAATCCGACCGCGCGATCTATAGAAAAGAAATGCAGTCCGAACTCGGGCAGCTTGAAAATCTTACAATTATCGAGGGTGAGGCAACTGATCTTCTGATGGATGGGCCACGCGTGATCGGTGTAACGATGCGTGACGGCGCAACATTGATGGCGCAAGGCGTTATCCTGACCACCGGGACGTTCTTGCGCGGTGTGATACATATTGGTGATGTATCTCGACCTGGTGGACGTATGGGCGATGATCCATCTGTCAAAATGGCCGAACGTCTGGATAGCTTTGGGTTGCCACTGGGGCGACTAAAGACGG
>Ga0208544_10000290_pt1 | contig 41632 bp, 33 predicted proteins | sample DEB08_DNA_9_FD_184526 | JGI IMG/M metagenome (GOLD analysis project Ga0208544, IMG submission 184526) | Aqueous microbial communities from the Delaware River and Bay under freshwater to marine salinity gradient to study organic matter... | ecosystem: Environmental > Aquatic > Marine > Coastal ... | reverse complement strand
GTAAAGATGAAAAGCGACTGGTAAGGAGCGTCATCTTTGCTTTCGATTGACCTCCAACACAAAAAAAGTCAGAGAATCATAAAAAGGTAGGTGCGACCCCGCTGGGGTCGGAAAGAATTGGGGGTGCCAGGGCTAACATAATTTGACCGCGCTGCGGTCCTTTTTCAAGATCTCAGCGTTGTGGATACCTACCGCTGTGATTGCCCGACCCAAAGGAATAGCGCCGAATCAATGGGAATTAGATAGATTTAACCCCATTTGCCAAGGCCTCTTCCTGCTTGATCATGTAACTTGTGTTATAGCCGTAGTCCTTCAGGAGACCGCTTGCGCAGCAAGCCAAGCTCAATCAAGCCAGCCCCCGCTCCCGCAAGTAAAACTCGCGAAACGTGATCATGCGCTCCGTCTGTTCATCCCACAGTTTGTGGAACATAAACTGGAGGCTTTCCCAGAAGGTGACGGAGGTCACGTATTTCTGGAGGTCGGGGTTTTCCTGGGCACAACGCACCAGGTTGTAGCTGGGGATCTTGCTGTTGAGGTGGTGGATATGGTGGTAGCCGATGTTGCCGGTCAGGAAGTGTAGCCATTTGGGCAGTTGGTAGTAGCTGCTGCCGCGAATGGCGGAGAGCAGGTAGTCCCAATTGTCTCGCCACTGCTTGTAGGCCATTTCGTGCTGGTGTTGGACGTAGAAAAACCACACGGCAATGATGGCAAAGAAGAACACAATGGGCGCCTGGATGAGCAGGAAGTTTTTCCAGCCCAACAGGACGCCACCGAGTACGTAGGCTGCCAGCAGGAGGAAATTATTCAGGCGTAGCCATTTCTGATTGCGCTGCCAGCCCTGGAGTTTTACCAACGTGAACCGGTTGTTGCGGAGCAGATAAACGACCGGCCCGATCACAAAAGTGATGATGGGCATCCGAAAAATGCGGTAGCCCAGGCGTTGCCTGGGGGTGGCTTCCCGGTATTCCTGGACGGTCATGGTTTGAATGTCGCCGATGTCCCGGACCTCCAGCTGACCGCTATGGCCATGGTGAAAATCGTGGACCTGCGACCAGTAGTTGTAGGGAATGAAGGTAAACAAACTGCACACCCAACCGACGAATCGGTTCCAGCGCTGGTCTTTGAAGTAGGACCGGTGGCCACAGTCGTGCTGGATGATGAAGATGCGCACCGTAAAAAAGGCGTTCACCAAACCCAACCCAAGGGTAATCCAGTACGACCAGCTGAGGCTGTAATACATGAGCACCCATAATGCGACAAAGGGGACAAAAGTCGTGACGAGTTGCCAAATTGCTTTGCGGTGGTTAGCCTGGGCGTAAGTTTTGAACCGCTGCGGCCAATCGGCCAGCGCGGCTTTGATCTCCTGGTCAGAATAAATAGACATAGTAATAAAGCACTAAGTTGATAGCAATTAAGTTGAAGCCATTGCCTTGAATAACACGCGAAGGGTAAAATGGATCAAAAATAATGCAAATTGAGTGCGGTTACAACCGCCACGCTGCTATTCGTACTCGCCTTGGTAGATGACCCCACTACTGGGGTTTTCGCATACCTCCACCCGGCACAGGGCTGGCAGACTGGGTTTGACGCGCCGCCAGATCCAGATGGCCAGGTTTTCGGCCGTCGGATTTTCGAGGCCGGGAATGTCGTTGAGGGTTCGGTGATCCAATTGCTCTTCCAGGGGTTTCCAGATCGCTTTTACATCACCGAAATCGGCCACCCAACCCAGTACCGGGTCCAGGTCACCCGCCACGAAAAGGCGGACAATATAGGTGTGGCCGTGCATGCGCCGGCATTTGTGGGTTGCGGAAACGTGGGGCAAATAGTGGGCCGAATCGAACGTGAACTTCTTGAAAATTTCCATGCCAGTAGGCTATTTTCCAGCAAAGTTAAAACAATAAACACGGTTATTATGCGTATCTTCAATAGTTGGTCGTTTTTGGATGACTTACCCTCACCAGCAGCTTCGCACCAAAACCAGGAACATTATGGCCACAGAAAGAGGAATGGGTCGTAAAAAAGAGGATGAGGTTCCCTACGCCGGGAAAAATTATTTGCTCGTTATCGGAATTGATGCCTACCAAAACTGGCAGGCCCTGTCCAATGCCGTCAAAGATGCCCGGGAATTCGCGGAGGTGCTCACCCGCCAGTACCAGTTTGCCGAAGACCAGGTGTTTGCCCTCTACAACGAGGAGGCCACCGAAGCCAATATCTATCAGGCCCTGCGCGACATGAAACGGCGCCTGGAACCGCTGGATAATCTCATCGTCTACTATTCCGGGCACGGCTACTACGACAACGAATTCGACGAAGGCTACTGGGTGCCGGTCAATGCCAAACCCGGTGACGAAAGCCAGTTCATCAGCAATGCCAATATTGTCAAACGCATCAATGCCCTCGACACCCAGCATACCCTGCTCATTGTCGACAGTTGCTTCTCCGGTTCGCTGGTGGTTCGCAAGCGCAACGCCATCCCCGACGAGCGCTTCAAGTCGCGCCGGATCCTGGCCTCGGGGCGCCACGAAACGGTTTCGGACGGGAGGGAAGGCGAAAACAGCCCCTTCTCCGCCGGATTGTTGACCTTCCTGCGGCAAAATACGGCCCCCAAGCTGGATACCACCAGCCTCATCCTCTACGTAAAGGACTATGTCTTCGGCAAGGCCCAGCAGCACCCCGTCGATGGCCGTATCCAGAACAGCGCCGACGAAGGCGGAGAGTTTGTCTTTCACCTGCGGCGCGACGAGGCCACCGTTTGGCAGGAAGTTTGCGCCGCCAATACCGTGGTGGAATACCGCAACTACCTGGCGGGGTTCCCCGACGGCGTGTACCAGGCCGTAGCCAACCGCAAGATCAACGAACTGGAAGAAGACGATATCTGGAAAAGCACCAAAATCAACGACAACGAACTGGCTTTTGAGGCCTACATCCGCAAATATTCGCCCTCGGGCAAGTATCTGGCGGAGGCGCGCAGTCGGCTGGAGCAGCTGAAACTTACGCGCAGCGAGCGACAAAAAGCCCAGGAGGAAATGGCCGCCCGCGAAAACCAGCGCGAACAACAACGCGCCACCTATGATGCCCACGTGAAAACCGCCGAAAGTCTCTACCAGGAACGGAAGCTGGAAGACGCCCGGGAAGCCTATCGCGCCGCTCTGAAGCTACACCTGCCCGGTTTTGTGCCCAATCAGGAATACCTGGAAGAGCAGATCAACTTTTGCCAGACCAACCTGGCCTTCCTGCGCCATTACGAACACGGCAAAGACGCCCTCCAGTCGGAGAACTACCGCCTGGCGATCGAATATTTTCAGGAAGCCCTCAAGATCAACAACAACAGCAAGGTGGAAAAACTGATCGCCTACTGCCAGGACCAGTTGCGCCAACCCCAACAAAAGCGAGGGGCCACTAAGACCCAACAACAGGCCTACGCCACCCCCACTCCCCGTCGGCGCGGTGTCGGTTGGTGGATGCTGCTGGGAGCCGTCGGGGTGTTCGTGCTATTGGTCATCATCGCAATAATAGCCGAAGACACCCCCACCACCACACCGAATTACAGCTACGACGATCCCGTGCAGACTGACCCGGCGCCGGAAGCCACCCAACCCGTGGATGTGGCCGCTGCAACGCCACCGCCACCAGCCGCCACTACCCCCAGCCAAATGATCCTTGGCAGTTGGCGCCTCCAGGCCATTGCCGTGGTGCGCGACGGCTACGCCTACGATGCTACCCAGGAAGATCCCACCTTGTACGCCCTGCTCGGGGCAACGTATTATTTTCAAAATAATGGAATCGTGAACGTCAATACCTCCGTCGGTGCTTCGGTACACAATTACACCATCAATGGCTATACTTTCTACCTCGGGGCCCTCGGCTACGGCATAGGAGAGATCAACCAGCTCGATAATTATAACCTGGTGCTGACCCTGCCTTTTACGAATTCCTTTGGTACGCACCAGTTGCAATTCAGCTTGTCGCGTTAAACGAATAAACAAGCCAATGAAGTCCTACTTATTATTTGCCACCTTCGCCCTAGTGGCCGCAGCCAGCAGCTGTCGACAGTCGGCGGCGGCCAACAACGAAAGTCAGTCGCCGCCAACGACGATCAGCCGGGGAGATACCATTGCCCCGGATTCTATCCCCTTGCCGGCCATTGCCGACAGCATCGATTACGACACCACCCAGTGGCAGGAACTCACGGCCCTGGACAGCACCATTCGCCTGGATTTGCGCTACGCGACGACCAATAATTTTGTGGGACAAATCCTCTACGATTGTGCCCGCTGCTTCCTCCGCCCGGCAGCCGCAAAGGCGGTGGTGGCCGCCCACCAGGAATTGCGGACCGAAGGGCTGGGGCTGAAGTTGTTCGACTGCTACCGCCCGCGCAGTGTGCAATACAAGTTGTGGGAAATTTTTCCTCAGCCGGGTTACGTCGCCGATCCACGCACAGGATCTATCCACAACCGGGGAGGCGCCGTCGATCTGACCATCGTGGACAGCACCGGGCAGGAATTGGACATGGGAACGGCGTTCGATTTTTTCGGGCCGGCGGCCAACCACCAGTATACCAAACTACCGGACACCGTACTGGTCAACCGCCGCAAGCTCAAGGCACTGCTGCAAAAGCACGGCTTCACGGCTATTCGCAGCGAGTGGTGGCACTACAATTTTACCGCCAGGGCGTACGAGCTGGCCGATGAGATGTGGCCTTGCCCGGTGGAGTAAAAACTACCTGCCACTGGTGTTTAGTGGCACGTCATAGGATACGTTAAAGTCGTCGAGTACCGCATCAAGGATCTTGTCCTCGCCTTCGATGTAGCCCTCCTTGATGTCGTGGCCAAAGAGCTTGCCCATGGCATTCCAGTAAGTGGCAGTGATGCCTCCGCGGAGGTCTTTGACCAGGCTGTACATGGGCGTATCCAACTCGCGTTCGATCATCTTGATGAGGATCAGTCCCTGGGTTTTGCTGAGGTTTTTCAAGGGATCGGCAAATTCGTCCTTAAGCTCCCGCTGTAGCCGCCGGATGTAGCGCTTGGATTCGCGATTCGGCAAATTGTTGATGGCGTATTCCGTTTCGCGGAAAATCCGGATGGCCTGTACCGCATAGGGGTAAACCTTGACGGCGTACTGCCGGTAACGCCGGTAGCGGAGGTAGTCGGCGTCGTTGTCAAATACCCGGGGAGAAGTGATCGAGATATCGTCCAGGTTGGCCACGATGAGGGTATCCCCACAACTGTCGATCATGTAGTGAAAATACTCGTTATTGACCTTGGTATACTCCGACCCCGTGGAGGGTTGCGCTACCAAAGTACCGGCAATCAGGAGCCCGGCCGCAAGCAAATATATATTTTTCATTCTTTTCATCTTTATCAAGCCAATAGCTGGCCGTTGTGCTGAAGGACCACAAAGTTGCTGGAAATATTGCAACCCAATGGTTAATTTTCGCTCATTTGCCAACAAAATTTGTTCGCGCCAATTGCTGCGCGCCCCTTTATTGGAAACGACTTATTTATTAGACGGTTCATTTTATTAGAATAACGCCGCTAAGGGCCAATTAGTAAGCTGCCCGGCCAGAAAAAATTATTCCTTCTCCCCGTTTTCAGCAAACTAAGCGCTGATAATCATGGTTTTAATTAAGGAGTCACAACTGTCGGTAAGCTTACAGGCAGCAAGAGTTTAAGCTTTATTTAACGCTATCCCACCCTGCCTGTATCACCTTGCCGATCCGTCTGGCGTTTTATTAGTGTACCTCAGTCATTGCCCCCCCGATGCGAGGACAACTATTTTGCAGCAGCGCACAACCCACTGACTAAATTGAAAACATACAATCTTATGCAACGACGAATCTTGCTTGCTTTTCTGGCTGTAAGTGTTGCCTTCACCAATCTCCAGGCACAATATTTTGGCCACAACAAGCCCAATTACGAAAACTTCGACTTCAAGGTGTTGCAATCGCCGCACTTCGAGTTGTACCACTACCTCGACAACGCCGCCTATACCAATGCTTTTTTAGCAGCGGCCGAAGCCTGGTACCAGCAACACCTGCAAATTCTGGAAGACACCCTGCCAGGTAGAAACCCCATCATCCTCTACGCCAACCACGCCGATTTCCAGCAAACCAACACCATTGGCAGCAGTATCGGCGTGGGTACCGGCGGCGTGACCGAAGCCCTGAAGAACCGGGTCATCATGCCCGTCGCCATGTCCGAACAGCAGACGGACCACGTCCTGGGGCACGAGTTGGTACACGCCTTCCAGTACGACATGATCCTGAACGGCGACTCGACCAGCCTGCGCAACCTCGGCAACCTCCCCCTGTGGATGGTCGAAGGACTGGCCGAATACCTGTCCCTGGGTTCCGTGGACGCCCACACTGCCATGTGGATGCGGGACGCCGTCTTGCACGACGACTTTCCCACCCTGAAACAGCTCAACAACTCCAGGTATTTCCCCTACCGCTACGGGCAAATGTTTTGGGTGTTTGTGACGGGCCTGAAGGGCGACGACATCATTGCCCCTTTCTTTCGGGAAACCGCCAAATATGGTTTTGATCCGGCCTGCCGTAAGGTGCTGGGAATGACCGAAAAAGACCTGTCAAAAATCTGGAAATCGGCCATCGAAGACTACTACCGCCAAATGATCAATGGCCGGGAGGAGCAGTTTGTCGGGAAGGAGATCATCAGCAAAGACAATGCCGGTCGGATCAACATCGCGCCGGAGATCAGTCCCAACGGACGCTACGTAATTTTCCTGTCGGAGAAAGACGTTTTCGGCATCGACCTCTACCTGGCCGATGCCCGCACCGGCGAGATCGTGCGCAAGGTGGCGAAGAACAACCGCAGCGGCCACATCGACGATTTCAGTTACATCGAATCTGCCGGCACCTGGTCGCCCAACAGCCGGGAGTTTGCCTACGTCGGTGTAGCCAAAGGCAACAACATCTTGCTGGTTAGCAACAGCGAAACCGGCAAAACGACCCTGGAAGCCGAAATCCCCGGTGTTCCGGCCTTCACCAACCCAGCCTGGTCACCCGACGGCCGCACCATTGTGGTTACCGGCCTGGTCAATGGCCAGGTCGACCTGTACGCCTATGATATTCGCACCAGGAAAGTGACCCAACTGACCAACGATGTCTACTCCGAGATGCATCCCTCCTGGTCGGCCGATGGTGCGCGCCTGTATTTTGCCACCGACGAAGAAAGTATGCGCAAGGGGGAACGCCGCTACGGCAAGTACCACTTCAACATTGCCGTCCGCGAGGTAGCAGCAGGTATCACCACGAACTACGATTTCTTCGCTGGCGCCGATAATTTCAATCCGGAAGAAGATGCCAACGGCAATATCGTTTTCCTGTCAGACCGCGATGGCTACCGCAATCTCTACCGCTATACCCCGGGCACGGGCGAATTGACCCAACTGACCGATCTGCTCACGGGCGTCAGTGGGATTACCGCCTACGCGCCGGCCTTCAGTATCGACCGCCAGCGCAACCGACTCGTGTATACCTATTTCAGCTCGCAAGGGTACCGCATTTACGGAGCCAATGCCGAAGACCTCCTGGCGCTGCCCGTAGCGGCAACTGCCGTCGACCTGTCGGCTGCTACCCTGCCCAGGGTCAATTCCCGGGCGCCGCAGCTGGTCGATCCTTTGTTGGCGAGCACGACCCCGGCAGCGGTCACAACCGTAGCTGTACCCTACAAACCCAAGTTTAAGCTCGACTACGTAGGCGGTGGTGGCGGCGTGGGCATTGGTACCAGCCAGGCTTTCGGGACAACTACCGGGGTAGCGGGCGGTGTCGACCTCCTGTTCAGCGACATTATGGGCGAAAACCAGTTTTTTACCAGCATCGCCATGAACGGTGAATTGATCGATGTGGGCGGTGTGGTGGCCTACATCAACCGCGAGCAGCGCATCAATTGGGGCGTTTCGTTGTCGCACCAGCCCTTCCGCAGCTACAGCGGCAGCGAATTTGAAGCCCTGGATACCCTCGACCTGGGTGGTGGCAACCTGGCCCTGGTCGACCGGCAGTCGCTCTTCGAAACCCGCTACTTCCAGGAACAACTGGGCGGGTTTGCCCAGTTGCCGATCTCTACCACCCTGCGGGTAGAACTCAATGCGGCCTATTCGCTGTACTCCGGCCGGGTGGACCGGCGCGATTATTTCTACCGGCCTTTTTCCTATGTTATCGTGGCCCAGGACCGCACCAAGTTGGCGTCCCTGCCCGGGTTCAACATTGGCCAGGTTGAGGCGGCGCTGGTGGGCGACAATTCTTCTTTTGGCCTCACCTCGCCGCTCAGCGGGCAGCGCTATCGCCTGGCGGTGGGCAAGTATTTCGACGCCTTCAACTTTACTTCCCTCACGGCCGATTACCGGCGCTACCAGTTTCTGCGGCCCGTGAGCCTGGCCTTTCGGGCTACCCACTTCGGCCGCTACGGCGGCAACAGCGAAGACCTCTTCCCGCAGTACCTGGGTTACCCCTGGTACGTGCGCGGCCTGAGCACCCAGCGGGGGCAGGAGACCTTCCTGGCGTCGGGCCGCAATTTTGACGAGCTGACGGGGTCGAAGATCCTGGTCACAAGCGTCGAAGTGCGCTTGCCGTTTACCGGCCCCGAGCAGTTGGCCCTGGTCAAGTCGGGGGCTTTCTTCTCCGACCTCAACCTGTTTATCGACGGCGGGATTGCCTGGACCAAGAACGAGCAACTCAGCGGCCCCATTTACACCCTCGACCGCAATGGCGAACCCCTGATCAATCCGGAAACCGGTAAACCTTTCGAGGCCTACGGCCAGGCTAAGCCGATCTTCACGGCGGGTATTTCTACGCGTATCAACCTCTTTGGGGCACTCATCATTGAGCCCTATTACGCTTTCCCCTTGGTGAAAAATACGCGGGGCAGCTTTGGTATCAACCTGATTCCGGGTTGGTAAGGGGCAGAAAATGCCCTCAGGAATAGCGCAACAGCACCAGACGAATAGGCCGAACTGGCGTCATCCCGAACTTTGGAACCGTCCAAAGTTCGGGACACCGTCCCGTTCGGGACACCGTCCTGCCGCTGGTGGGGCTGGGCTGTCCGCTTTTCTGCTCCGAAGTTGGCCGCAATTCACTTTCCGATTCGCCGGGTGAATACCTATCTTTGCGGATGATTAAAAATCTCTACCCCCGGCTGGCCGTGCTGCAGTTTTTACAGTTCCTCATTTGGGGCAGTTGGTTCGTAACGGCGGGCACTTATTTGCAACAAACGCTGGGCTTCAGTGGCCGTGAAGTAGGGATGATCTACGGCACCACCGCCATCGCCGCCACCATCACGCCCTTCCTGGTGGGACTGTTGGCGGATCGTTTTTTTGCCATCGAGAAGTTGCTCAGCCTGCTGCACCTGGTGGGGGGAGGGCTGCTCTTTATCCTTTCGTTTCTGACCACTTTCAGCTGGTTTTATCCCGTCATGCTGGTGTACGTGATGTGTTACCTACCGACGTTCAGCCTGTCTAACGCCCTGTGTTTTCACCACCTGACGGATATCAAGCGCAATTTTCCCCGAATCCGGGTATGGGGCACGGTAGCCTGGGTGTTGGTGGGCCTGGTGATCGGTTGGTTGCGGGTCGAAGACCAGGCGCTGCCACTGCAGATTGCCGCGGTGGGTTCCCTGTTGCAGGGGGTATACTGCCTCACCTTGCCGCATACCCCGCCCCAAAAGCAGAGCAGCAACCTGTGGCAGACCCTGCGCGGACCAGAAGTCCAGCAATTGCTGCGCGACCCCTCCCTGGTGGTGATGATCATCAGCATTGCCTTCATCTGTATACCGTCGGCTTATTACTACAGTTTTGTCAATTCTTTTCTCAACGAGCAGGGGGTCAGCAATGCGGCGGGCAAAATGGCCCTGGGGCAGGTCACCGAAATCATCTTCATGTTGGCCCTGCCGTGGTTTTTTCACCGTTGGCGGCTCAAGACCATCGTCTTTGTGGGCTTGCTGGCCTGGGGCTTGCGTTACGGCCTGCTTATCCTGGGCGTTTATCTCCACTCCGAGTGGTGGTTCATCGCGGGCATCAGCCTGCACGGATTGGCCTACATCTTTTCCATGCTCTCGGCCCAGATTTATCTGGACATGCGGGTGCCGGTGCACCTGCGCAGCACGGGGCAGGGTTTTTACTCGCTGCTCACGCTGGGTTTGGGCGTATTCGTTGGGTCTTCCATCGCGGGAGAATCGGTCAGTTATTTTACGCTGGCCGACGGCACCCACAATTGGCCGGCCATCTGGCTATTGCCTACCTGCGTGGGAATCGTGGTTGCGCTGGCCTTTTGGGTCTTTTTTAAAGGACGGCAAAAAGCCTGACCCGTCTTCGTACGGATACCGGCCAGGCAACTTAAGTTGGGCTGGGCTTGTTCTGTCTAAAAAGGATAAAAGAAAAATTATCCAACAATTCAACTTACCTTTGCGCCCTCTATAGCGAAAAATATGACTTTCAAAGATTTAGGAATTATTGAGCCCATCTTGCGGGCGCTGCAGGCCGAGGGTTACACACACCCCACTCCCATCCAGGAACAATCCATCCCCATTTTATTGCGCGGAAAAGATTTGTTGGGTTGTGCGCAAACCGGTACGGGGAAGACGGCTTCTTTTGCCATCCCCATTTTGCAACAGCTTTACCTCGACCGGGAGCGCAACAATGGGCCGCGTAGAATTCGTGCCCTCGTGGTAGCGCCTACCCGCGAACTGGCCATTCAGATTGCCGACAGCTTTACCGCTTACGGAAAACATACCGGCATCCGCAACACCGTCATTTTCGGCGGAGTGAAGCAGGGAGCCCAAACCACGGCCCTGCGCCAGGGGGTGGATGTGTTGGTGGCTACGCCTGGTCGTTTGCTCGACCTGATGCAACAAGGCTACATTTCGCTGCGCGACGTGGAGTTTTCTGTACTGGACGAAGCCGACCGCATGCTCGACATGGGCTTTATCCACGACATCAAGAAAATTATTGCCAAATTACCCCACGACCGGCAGTCGTTGTTCTTTTCGGCCACCATGTCGCCAGAGATCGTCAGCCTGTCGCGCAAGCTCCTCGGCGATCCCGAGCAGGTGACGGTACAACCCGAGCAAACGACGGCCGAACGGGTGGATCAGGGGGTCTATTTCGTCTCCAAAAAGATGAAACCCAACCTGCTGCTGCACCTGTTGAACACCGAGAACGTGACTTCGGCACTGGTCTTTGCCCGTACCAAACACGGTTCGGACAAGGTGGTCAAGATATTGGATAAAGCTGGCATTGAGTCGGCCGCTATCCACGGCAACAAGTCGCAAGGTGCCCGCCAACGAGCACTCGGCAACTTCAAGGACGGCGTCATCCAGGTGCTGGTCGCTACCGATATTGCGGCCCGGGGGATTGATGTAGACAGCCTTTCTCACGTCATCAATTACGAGCTGCCCAATATTCCCGAAACCTACGTGCACCGGATCGGTCGTACGGGTCGGGCCAAAGCCAGTGGCATAGCCCTGTCGTTTTGCGATTCGGAGGAAAGAGCCTACCTGCGCGATATTCAAAAATTAATTGGCCAGCAAATCCCGGTCATCGAAGGGCATCCCTTTCCCGATGATGGCACCCAGGATCCGCCGGCCAGTACCGATAAATCCCAGGACCAACGCGGTGGCCGGCGTCCGTCAGCCAACGGTGGCGGCGGTGGGGGCAGCAGCCGTGGCGGAAACAGGAATCGTCCTTCGTCGCGGAATCGGCGCTAGGTAGCTGGAATTGTTTTACCTTTGTTTGTAAAGGGCATTAAAAAATAATAATTTACCTTTTGCCTAAGGATTCGATAAGTAAACGATTCATTTTAAGAGCCTTATCTAATCATTTGGCTTAAGAAAAGGTAAATTTGTTTTTGCCCCACTACCAGGAATTAATTTGTCCTTTAAATGCGGGTATTTCAACTTTTTTTCGTGGCTTTCCTAGGTGTGTTTTCCCTGACCGGGCAAAACGCAGGCAACCCTTTTGAGCTGACGCCGCGCCTGGGTGCGGAAGCTGCTGCGGTAACAGCGCCGGCAACAAATCCGACCGCTACGCCGGGCAATCCCTTCGATTTGCAACCCCGGCTCCAACCAGGAGTTGAGCACACGCCCGCAATTGGTGCGGACAACCCGGAGGTGGAAATTACCAGTAAGAACCCGGCGGCGGAGCTGCCGGTCGAGGGCGCTCCCTTGCCTACCCCCATCCAGGGCACTTTACTGCTCATTACCCTGGGTTTGCTCACCGTTGCCACCCTTACCCTCATTTTTTTTCGCAGCCTTTACGCCAAGGCTTACCGGGGGCTTTTCAATGACAATTTACTCACCCAGCTGTACCGGGAACGGGAGGCGGGCGCGATTGGTAGTTTTATTATTACCTACATCGTTTTTTTTCTCAGTGCCGGCTTGTTTATTATCCTTACCCTACAACATTTTGGGCACGCTCCCCGAGGAAGCTTCTGGCGCCAATACGTCAGTACGACCTTGGCTATTATGGTGCTTTTTGTGGCCAAACACCTGGTTTTGGCCCTCATGGGCTATATTTTCCCGGTGGCCAAAGAAGCCCGGCGTTATAGTTTTACCATCATGGCTTTTGCCATGGTACTGGGGTTGTTCCTGACGGGGGGCTCCGTGCTCCTGGCCTATGCGCCCCCGGAATGGCACCGTTGGGTGATTTACGGCGTAGCCGGACTGGTAGTTGCCACCTACGTTTTGCGCAGTTTACGTGGATTATTCATCGCCAACCGATTTATTTTCAACTATCTGTTTCACTTTTTGTCGTATATTTGCGCAGTTGAAATAGGTCCGGCCCTGTGCTTGTACAAATTATTGACAACATATTAAAGGCAGGATTATTATTTAAAATAAATCCTCGTGCATGGTTGCAAACGTCAAAGTGATGGAGGAAAAGTATAAGCGAGTAAAAAGTATTCTTGTTTCCCAACCGAAGCCGGAAAGATCGCCTTACTATGACCTGGAAAAGAAGTACAATCTGCAAATTGATTGGCGCCCGTTCATACACGTAGAAGGTCTGGAGGCAAAGGAATTTAGAAAGCAACGCGTCCGTCCCGACGAATTTACCGCCGTTATTTTTACCGCCAAAAACGCAGTTGATCATTTCTTCCGCGTTTGTGAAGACATGCGAATCGCCATGTCTCAAGATACCAAATACTTCTGCATGACCGAGGCGATTGCCAATTACCTCCAGAAGTTTATTGTTTATCGAAAACGCAAAGTTTTTTTTGGCAAAAGAAATATTCAGGACCTGGCCGTCGCGCTGAAGAAAAACAAGGATGAGAAGTTTCTCCTTCCTTGTTCCAATTTGGGCGCCAAGGACGTATCCGCTTACTTGACCGAAATGAAACTCAACTGGCAGGATGCCATGATGTACAAAACGGTCAGCAGTGATCTGTCCGATCTCAGCGACGTTACCTACGACATCCTGGTATTTTTCAGCCCCCTGGGAATCACTTCTCTCTACGAGAATTTTCCAGACTTTAAGCAAAAAGATACCCGCCTGGCGATCTTCGGAAACAGCACCCTGAAAGCAGTAGAAGAACACGGCTTACAGGTGAACATCCAGGTGGAGCCACCGGAGGTTCCTTCCATGACCCGGGCCCTGGAGATTTATCTGGAACAATCCAACCCCGACCAGGTATAACAACCAGGTTGCCGGGGGAATAAGTTTAACAGACGCCCTTAGTACCCGCCGGTGCTAAGGGCGTTTTTAGCTTATCTTGTCTCGTAACTTACTCATAAATAGCTATGCGGACCTTTATCGACCAGCTCGAAGCCAAACTGCGGCAACCCTTGCCGGGGCAGGCGGCCCAGTATAAAATGGCCCACGTGGTGCGGCAAAACGCGCAGACGCCACCGGAAAATGCCCGCCAGGCGGGCGTGCTGGCTTTGTTTTTCCCCAAAGCCGACCGCTGGCACCTCACCCTCATCCAACGCAACAACGACAACCCCAACGACCGCCACGGCGGCCAGATCAGCTTTCCCGGCGGTAAACGCGACCGCACCGATGCCGACCTCCAGGCCACCGCCCTACGCGAAGCCGAAGAAGAGGTGGGCGTACCCCGGCAGAAGGTGAAGCTGCTGGGCGCCCTCACCGAGCTGTACATCCCCGTGAGTAATTTCCTGGTGCAACCCTACGTCGGCTTCATCGACCACACCCCCGATTTCCGGCCGCAGCCACAGGAAGTCCAGGCCGTACTCGAGGTACCCTTCACGGAATTGCTCGACGTGCGCAACCGCCGCTTCACCGACCTCCGACTCACCGAACAGCTGCTCCTCCGCCAGGTACCCTATTTCTCCGTCGGCGAACACGTCGTCTGGGGCGCAACCGCCATGATGATCAGCGAACTGTTGGAGGTGGTGGGCCAGCGGGTGCGGGAGTGAGGGGTGGGGCGTGCTTCTACGGTTGGGTTAGGCTATGGCTTTCGCTCCCACTCCAACTCAAACAATGCTTTGGGCGGCAATTGCAGGGCATCTGCTAAGGAACAACGCGCTTTCCATCAGCATTCACACCGGCATGCTCCTAATAGCAGCCAATAAACCGCTTTCTTACACACAGAAAATTTATCAAGGATGAAAAACTCATGGATGCGGGTAGCCGTTGCGCTACTCCTAACGGGAATGCTGTTCCCACTTACTTGCTGTAAGAAGGATGAAATGGAGGACGTTCAAGTTCCTAATTTGCCTGAACTTGAAACAAACAAAGAAGTCCTCCTGAACGGGCTGACCAATCCCGAGGTAATTAATTTTTTCGACTACGATTTCATCGAGCAAGCCAATCCAAATCTGACTACCCTGCCGGGTGGCCTCGGTGGCGCCTTGCCCGATGAGGTAGAAGCAGTGTACCTCGATTTCCTCATCAAAAACGGCAAACTTGATTATGTGAAAGACATTTTACCCAATGTAGGCTATCCGTTGTGGCGTCGTGCCGAAGCCTTTGAAACAGCGAGTGAAAACGGCAATATCGTCGTAATTCCCTTTGCCACCCTGGCGAGTGAAAATGTGCACACCATCATTGTAGCCATTCCCAATGCCGACGATGGTTTCTATGCCGAAGCAGGTGTGGCACGCATTGGCTATTATTACCTGACTACTACGCGGGCAGGCATGGCTACCTTGCTCGACGACCTGGCGGCAGCTACCGATAATACCTTCGCTACGCTCTTCAATTTTCTCTACTTTGACACCAAAGTTTTTGATTTTCGCAACGAATCTTGGTGGCAGATCTGGGATGATTATGACGATCCCTTGGTCAGCGATACCGTTACGGACCGCAGTACTTGTACCATAACCTACACCACTTGTCTGCCTTATGCCTTTCAACCGGACGAAGTGGAAGACCGGAATTGTAATGGTTTAGAAATCGTGCACACCTATTCCTGGGAATGCCCCGGCGGGTATTCCGGCAACGCTGGTGACATTCCCGGTGGATGGATACCGGGTGGAGATATAATTACTTCAACCGGCGGCACAAGACCTGGCGGTGGTACAGGCACCGCCAATCAGGGAAATGCGCTACTGGATCGCCTGATAGCCAACTGTGCTTCCCTAACTTCGCCAGATGTAGTAGTCAGTAACCCAGGGAACCTAAACGCAGCTGACTGCTCCGCGCTGTTAACCGCCATCGAGCATATCGGATACACCAGTCTTTCGCCCGATGTGTGGCTGTACCTTTTTCAAAATTTCCCCGAGCTATTGGAGCTAGCTGGTGAAATAGCGCCCAATGACCGCGGCTTGTTTCAACTCTACGTGGCCAGTTACCTGGGAGGCAACACCACACTTAATTTTACTGCTTTTGCTACCCGCATGAAGGCTGTCAATGCAGTTCAGGATCAGCTCAATCTGCCCCCCGAGGTCTACGTATGGTTGGTAAACCAGGCGATTGGAATTGATGCAAAGCTTGAAGAGAGTGTAGCGGAGGAAGTGTTGGCGTTTTTGGGGGAGCATGAGGATTCGGAAACAGCAATAACTGCAAGTAATATTTCCATTCTTGCGGCCATGGGTGATGTAATTAACAATTTGGATTCACCTACTAATTACACAATATGGAGTGAAAATGCCTGTTGCCCTAATATTGAATTCATAGAAAATTTTGATGGGTGGAACGATACATCTGATATTATTCCTTACAGAGAAATGGTCGGAGATGAAATGGCCTTTATAAAGTTAGCCCATCCTGATTGGTCAGATTTAAGAATACGACTTAGTGCAGAATATAACCTTTTAAGTGGCGGTGTCCATACATTGCTCGATATTGGCGGATTAGTAGAAGGACTTGGAGCGCCATTTGATGCTATTAACGGGGTTTTTATGCGCTAGAAGGAAATGGAGCTGATGCCGTTTTAAGCTTTCTAGGGGCTTTGCCGGGTGGCTTTATCGTTACTTCGGGAAGAGTAATCAAAAAAGCAGTTCTCATTGGGAATAAAACTTGGCACTTTGCATGGAGAGAGATTGGAGGAAGGGTCGTTTTTAGTAACAGCAGTAGTTATCGAAGTATTTGGAAAAATGTATATCCTGCCTTAAATTCGTCCGACAATATTGCCCACCATGTTATTCCGCAAGCCATTTGGGAAAATCCCCTTGTCCAAAAAGCAGCCAGAGCAAATCCCGCATTATTGCCTAATGGGGTTGATCCATTTCACATGAATATGCCGTCGAATGGATTTCCTGTTCATACAAGTAGGCATACAGGGAATCATGGGAGTTATAGTACACGGATAACGCAAGAGTTACAACGGTGGACAAACAGTAATCCTAATGCAACAGCCGAGCAAGCTGCAACGGCATTGTCTCAATGGCAAATGCTACTCAAAAACGCTATTGGAGCAAGCACCTCTGGGCCAAATATTAATACCATAATTTTGCCGACTATCCCCTAATTTCACAGTTAGAGAGCATAGCATTAAATGACTATGCTCTCTTTTAAACTTTCATCGAATGAATTACTACATATTAACAAATTCTGCAAACAGTAAAGAAATTGGCGCTACTTTCCCGCAAGCAAAAATTGCTAACATGTATAAAAAGTCTGATTATACTGAATACCGAATCAGCGAAATTCCAGCGACAGAAACAATGCCTACTTTCAGAATCCAATACCAAGCAAAGATGACGGATTTACTAACCGAAGTACCACTTGGTTTTCCCAAAAACGCATTGATAAGTCTAAGACTATGTGATGTACTCATTCAATTCAAAAGCCCATCTTATCAGATACTTGACACAATTGTAATTGACAAAAAAAACAAACCGATACCCTACAAAATACTTCACCAATACAAATGGATGGATGAGTATTTAGATTGTTCAAAAACTATTTTTGAACTTACTACATACGATTTTTCTGTTACACCCTATACTTCCAAGGTAGCGGAATTTCAAGTAAGTCATTACGACGAAATTCATGAACTAAACCAAATGCGGAAGGGAAGTATATCTATCAAGAAAATGTATTTAAAAAAGGACGCTATCAACTATGACTTTTTTACGCTGAGCAATCCTAATATTTGGGTCGTTAATGAAAATGTGGCCATGGCACTTAAAAATGCTATGATTACGGGTATAGCACTTATTCCTATTGCGGATGGGGAGTCGTTTTGTGGAGAAGATGTCGTAAGTAAAGCTCAGAAATTATTGAATTTGTAATTCTTTTTTTTGAGTCGATACCCCCAGCTAGATTTACCAAAACTTGGAGTTTTAGTAAATCCGTGAACCCACTTCAATACCCTCACCTACTGATCTTTGAACAGTTTAATAAAGTATACTTGTTCTGTTGGGATCATTTCGGGGTTAAATTGCACCTTACCTTCCCACACTGTGATCCTGTAAGCCAGGTGATACAAGGATTTAAATGGAAAAAAATTATCGGACACGATACCCAGTAAACGGTTTGTTGTCAAGTAAACATATCAGGTTGTATTTATCCTTTCGAGGACGGAAAAAAAGGAAGAAAAGTATGAAAAAAACAGTCATTCATGAATCGTTCTCAACTAAGGGTAATCCTATTTTTTCCTCGGCAGGATTTTGTTTTGACCGGTTGATATTTCATCAGCCCGCTCACTATACGGCATTAAATAGCGGCATTACGGTGATTTCAAACGTAGGCTCTCCTATTTTAACGTTTGCTGAAATTCAAGGAAACAGCATTAAGCTGACGAATTTAACCTTTGAAAAAAAAGACATCCTGGAGCAATTGCCTTATCCCAATACCAGGTTTTTTTCCTTCTGTTTAAAATCAGATATTGCTGCCGCGCAAGGGAAATTAAGCTCCTTTGGATTTGGCCGTTTTATGGAAATAGTTGAGATTTCGGTCTATCGAGCAAAATTCCAAGGCAAGGATTTTTATATCGACTATGAATATTTCGACAATAGAGATCAGCAATTCGAGTTAGAAATAAACTTAAAAGTAGATGTCGCATTTTGCCTTACCTTGTCAAATGGACAAAGTGTCTTAATCTATTGGGATGATGGCAGTGAATCTTACTTGACTTATATGGGTACCAAAGCTGCTTTTGCTGAAAACAATATTGTCCGATCCAATTGGCTTAGATCAGACAACTGGCTGAATTGGGAAGAGGTTCAAATTGCCTGGTAACCACTCCTTAAAAATCAAAGTTTATACAATGGTTTAAACCTTACCATCCATCTGGAGACTTTCGCTAAGGGGTCAATTTATTCGGTTCTTGGCCGAATATAGTGGATCTTAAATGTATTCTACTGATTAGCATTTCTTGATTTACCTATAAGCTTCTAATAGACAGTTTTTTAAGGGCAAAACCTTCATTTGCAGAAACATTCAAGATGCGATTACCCACTCTAAAGGGCGAAGAACCCTTTATTCCCACACAAAAGGGGTTGCGGACCAAGTCCGCAACCCCTTTTGCCAGAGTAGCTACTCCTATTCAGCACCAATTACCTATCCCCCCAAAATCCCCTTATAGCGCTTGCCATCGGTCAGTACCCGCACCGCTTCTTTCACTTCGGCATCGTTGCGCAGCCCGATCTGGACCTTGCCGCGCTCGTAGTAGTAGCGGCCGGCAATTTCTTTCTCGATCAGGTCCACGATCACCGCCTGGTAGGTGGCCAGTTCGTTGGCCTGGCTGGTGTTGATCTTCTGTGCCAGCGCTTTCAGGTCGGCATCCAGGGGCAGCTTTTCCTGGGTGGCCTGGGTGGCCAGTTCCTTAAGCACTTTCTCGGCCTTGCTCTCGTAGGCAAAATTCTGCGCCTTGAGGTAGCGTTCGAAATCGGCAAATTCCGTGAAGCGGAACGTATCCGTTGAGTCAATAGCCGGATGATTGAGCGACCACTGGGTCACGTAGTTGAAGATCACGTTCTCCTCCAGGAGGGCTTTCACAATGCCGTCGTCGGCCACGGGATCCAGCACAATGTCCGGCTTCACGCCACCACCGTCCAGGACGGTGCGGCCCGCGCGGGTTTTAAACTGGGCCCGCTTGTCGTCGGGAATGGCCACGGGTTCGCCGTGCTCGTAAGCCACGCTCTGGATGCAGCGTTCGCTGGGGATGTAGTATTTGGAAGTCGTGATTTTTACCCGGGCATTGTACCCAATATCCATGGTGTTCTGCACCAGCCCCTTGCCGTAGGTGCGTTGCCCAATGAGCACGCCGCGGTCATAATCCTGCATCACGCCACTCACGATCTCGGAAGCGGAGGCCGAGCCTTTGTTGACCAAAATGGCCAGCGGGATTTCCAAATCCACGGGGTTGTTCATGGTCTTATAGGCGCGGTCCCAGTCTTTGACCTTGCCGCGGGTAGTGACCACGACTTCTTCCCGGGGGATGAAAATATTGCAGATATTGATGGCTTCGCTCAGCAGGCCACCCCCGTTGCCGCGCAGGTCCAGGATGAGCCCCTTGAGGTCGGGGTTTTGCTCTTTCAGCTTCTGGTAGGCATCGATGATGTTGCGGCCCGCATTTTGGGTAAAGATCGACAGGTTGATGTAGCCGACCCCGTCGGATACCATTCCAAAATAGGGTACGTTGGGTACATTCACGTCGCCGCGGGTGAGTTTGATGTTCAGGTCGGTGGGCGTACCCGGGCGGCGGATGACCAGGTTCATGGTCGTACCGGGGAAGCCGCGCATGATCTCGTTCATCTCCTCCATGCTGCGGCCGATAGCGCTCTGCCCATCGACGGAAATAAACTGGTCGCCCGGCTTCAGCCCGGCCAGGTCGGCGGGTTGGTCTTTCACCAGCTCCGTGATGGTGATCAAGTCGCCGATCTTGCGGTTCTTGGTGCCAATGCCGTGGTAGCGGCCTTCGCTCTGGAAGCGGTACCCCTCGATATCGGCTTCACTGATGTAATTGGTAAAAGGATCCAGCGAACCCACCATGGCGTCGATGCCCGTGCGCATCAGCTGGCCGGGGTCGATCTCGTCCACGTAGTTCGTATTCACTTCCTTGTACAGGTTGGTGAAAATCTCAATATTCTTGATGATCTCGAAATACTTGTCCTTGTCGCTGCTCACCGTAAAGGCGGTGCCGAACAAGAAAACTGCCGCCAGGGTGGTTGCTATTAATATACGCTTAGTCATGTTTGTCTTTTTGTGTAAACGCCACCGGGTCATTGCACCGGGGAATAAGAATTATACGCTCAAGTTGGGTGATTGTTGTAAGCACCGCTATAATTTGCAACGAAAGACCGCTGGATTGCGCTAAAATCAGCTCGCCAGAAAGTCGCTCACCACCTGGTACAACCGCTCGGGCTGCTCGGCGTGCACCCAGTGTCCGGCCTGGGCAATGGTTTCCAGTTGGGCCGCAGGGAAATACGTCCGCAGGAGCGGCAGGTCAGTGGTTTCAATGTAGTCCGACTTTTCACCCCGTACGAAGAGCGTCGGCCCCTCGAAAGGCACGCCTCCGCTGACGTTGCCGAGGATGGACGCGTAGTCTTTGTTCAACACGGGCAGGTTCATCTTCCACTGGTAGTTGCCCGCCGGGGTACGCGTCAGGTTCTTGAGCAGGAACTGCCGCACGCCGGGGTCCTTGATCTGCCCGGCCAGGAAAGCGTCGGCATCCTTGCGGTCTTCAACCAGGCTCAGATCCAGGCTGTTGAGGGCATCCAGAATAGGTTCGTGTCCGCCGGGGTAGGCCTTGGGAGCAATGTCTACCACCACCAGCTTGTTCACCAGGTCGGGGTAATGCAGGGCCAATTGCATGGCCGTTTTGCCACCCATCGAGTGCCCCAGCACGTGGGCTTCGTACATCCAGTTGGCCTCCATGAAGGCTTTGAGGTCTTCGGCCAGGCCGGGGTAGTCGTGGTTATCCACGTGGGGGGAGCGGCCGTGGTTGCGTTGGTCTACGAGCACCACGGTGTAGTCGGCGGCCCAGCGTTTGGCCAGGGTCTGCCAGTTGTCGAGGGTGCCAAAGAGGCCGTGCAGAATGAGGAGTGGTGGGCCTTGCCCGAAAGTTTTATGGTTGAGTTGCATGGAGCAGCTAAATTAGCCTGCAAGTTAAAAGGTTTTTGCCAAACCAGCGCTTATTCCAACAAGGCCTTCACGCCCGGCAGCAGCAGGCTCACCCAGCGCGCGTACTGCTTGCCCGAAGGATGCAAGCCATCGCTGGCAACCAGGCCGGGATCGTTCAACCCCTCGCGCGAGATGGGCGTAATGTCGAAATAGGCAATACCTAATTCTTCGGTAATGGTGCGGTTGGCGGCGTTGAAGGCATCGATGCCGGCGCTGATATTGCTTTGCCCACCCCCAAAAGGGGTAAAGGCGTAGTCGGGAATGGAAACCACAAACACCCGCTCGGGGCGGCCACCTGCAAAAGCTACGGCCTGATTCAGCAGCTGGCGAAAGGTTGTTTCGTATGCCGCCAGCGGCCGGTTCTGGTACTGGTTGTTGACGCCAATGAGCAGCGATACCAGGTCGTAGGCGGCGGCCAGATCGGTGCGGGCCGCTATGCCTGCCGCCAGGTCTTCGGTGGTCCAGCCCGTCCGGGCCACGATGTCCAGCGGGAAGAGCACCGTGCTGTCGCCCAGTAAGCTGTCGCCCAGCTGCACCGGGTACCGCTCGCCGACGGCTACCGACTGGCCAATGGTGTAAGAGTCGCCCAGCGCCAGGTACGAAAAGGTGTCGGGCACCACCACCGCCGGTGTCGGCAGGGGCGGGAAAGGCCCCGCAGGGCGAGGGAGCTCTTCTTGCGAACAGCTGCTGACCACCAGAAAAAGTAGCCACAGGTAACCTACGTATTTCACAATAAGTATTTGGACAATAATAAATTTACGTGTTGGTTGGCAGCTTCGGTTTTCCTCGGCTATACGCCTGTCTAGGCTAATAATGCCAGTGGAGGTGGCATTGTTCACTTTTGTCTTATTTAAAGAAGCTTGCGTCTAAAAAGGTTTTTTAGGACGGGTTTTTAAAAATTTATGTTGTTTTTTTTGTTAATAAAAACATTTAAAGGTATATTTGTCGCGTAAGCAGAAAAGAATCCTTCTTTTTGACCACCTTTTCACTTACTCATCGGTAACTACCCCTTGCGGCGAACACGTTTCGCCAGGTCAGCAAGGGCATTCAGCGGTTCGTTTTCCTTTGCATGGTTGTTCGCAGTTTACACGGCGAGCAATGGTGGTGGTTTGCTCCGTACGGCCAGTGGGTCAGAAGCGGGGCTGGCGTTCAGGCCTTTAGGGTGGGCCCCTCCCAAGGGGCTTCTGTGCCCCAGTAATAAATTCCCCGTCAAAATTGTCGTTGGCTTTAGTAGCCAACGACAATTTTGACGGGGTAGACTCCGAGGTCAAGGCTAAATACCTTCTCGCTAGATATCAATCGTCATCCTCAACCGATACACTGCCAAACCCGCCAAAGATATTGGAGGCAATACCAATGCGGATGCCCCAGTCGTAGTACTTGCCGTCGCGCAGGGCCACGATACCCTCCAGGCGCAGGAAGCGGAAGATGTTGTCGATGCCGTAACCTATTTCGGTGTAGTTCTTGCTCTCGGGGGTGTTGAGGTAGTTGACGAAGACGTTCTCGCGCGCGCCGGTCATTTGTACTTCCCAAATTTGGGTGAGGAGGAACTTCCGGAACTGGTAGTGCACGTGGGCTGCCAGCCAGCGATCGCGGGTGCTGAAGGTGTAGTAGGGCAGCAGGCGGAAAGCGCCTACCGGATCGGCGGTGGTGAAGATCATCTGGTTGCCCTCGAAGTGGCGGTAGTCGGCCAGGCCGGTGTAGTTGTCCGTTAGGAAGAGGCCCATATCTACCTTGAGGTCAATTTTTCCGCGCGCGCCGGGCGTAATGGTGTGGCGGTAGGTCAGGCCCAGGCGCTGGTAGTCGGTCTGGCTGCCGTTGAGGTCGGGTACCCCCATGCGGTAGTTCAGCGCCAGGCTGGGCGAAGAACCGCTGATGGCCGAGCGTTCGCCGTTGCGAATGCGGTACTTCTGCCAGGGTTGCACCTTTAAGGTGAATTCTGCCGTAGCGGCTTTTTCCGTGAGCGGCAGGTCCAGGGGCGCCTCCAGGATGTCGGGCGCATTGGGGGCGAAGACCCGTTTGTCACTGTCAAACAACGTCCAGGTCGTCGTATTGGTCAGGGTGCGGCGATCGGCGTATTCCAGGTTCACGTTGAAACTGGCCGTCGCGCGCCAGTCTTTTTGCCACCGGGCGCTCAGGAACTGCTTCTCGTAGAGGCGCACGTAGTTGCGCTCGCCGAGCAGGGCGTAGAGGGTATTGAACAATTCGTTCACCTGCCGTGGCTCGTTGTACTGGCTCACGTAGCGTCCGCCGCCTACGGCGAGCTGGTTGTAGCTGTGGCTGGGCCCCCAGCGGTAATCGGTATCGGCACGCCACACCAGGCGGTCCCACGAGAAGCCGTAGCGGGGGGTGAAGAGGATGCGGAAGCGATTGTTGTCGTCGTTCTGGGTATAGCGCAGGCGCGACGCCAGCCAGTAGCCTTCCACCGGGTTGAAGCCGCCGTTGTGGAGGCCGTCGTAGTGGAGCACTTTCCCTTCGCCGAGTTTGAAGTAGGTGCCACTGAGGAGCTTCATGGGTGAAAATTTACCGTCCTTGTTGCGGGCCGATTTTTTAATGCCGTCGGCTTCGGCCGCTGCTTCGGCTTCTACCGCTACGGCGATGGAGTCCTGTACCTGGTAGCCGCGTACTTCGGCCTTGGTCAGGGGCACCGGTCGGATGACCGACCAGTAGGCCGAATCGCGTTTCGTGGCCAACGAGTCGACTTCCTGGCTATAGTTAGCCACCACTGCCGGTTCTTCCTGTTCGGCTTTTTCCTCCTGCTCGTATTCCTGCATCATGCGGCGCAGGTCTTTGCGCGTGAGTTCTTCTCCGGCGTTGAGCTTGCCTTCGAGCGCATCCATATCCGTGCGGTCGGCCTGCCGCTTTTCGGCAGTACGGGCTTGTTCTCGGTCGATCTTTTCGTCGATGACCTGGAAGTCTACGTCCAGGTCGGGGTTGATGCGGATGTTGTAGTCGCTCACCGAAGCCAGGTACTTGTAGTCGAAACCAAAGCCGAAAATTTTGCCCGTCACCACAAAATTATGGCCCACCGGCAACCACACCTGCTCGCGGATGGGCGCGTAGACCTGCTTGATCTGGAACCGGATACCCAGCTTGTAGACTTCCAGGTCCAGGCTGTGGATACTCCAGAGGTCTTCTACGATGTAGATGTAACCTGCAAAAACATTGTCGCCACGGCTGCGGGGGGTCACTTTGATCTTGTTGATGTTGTAACCCCGGTCGTTGAAATAACCCGCCAGTTCAAACTTGTAATAGCCGAAGGCTTTGGTGGACAACGGTGAGATGGCTTGCGCAATATCGGGCTCGTAAAAGCTGCCGTAGATGTAGCTGTTGGGGCTGGAGCCATTTTCGTCGCCCTGGGTATTGATCGAGATGACCTTCTCCCGGAAGGTATTCGGCCGCTCGTATTCGATCATCGAAACCGACTCCGAGGTGTAGGCCATGCTGGAATCGGGTTTTACCCCTTCTTTTTCCAACAGGCGGCGGGCAATCCCCGGGGTACCCAGCAGGCGGCCCGAGCCCTTGATGTATACTTTGGCCTGGTAGTAATCCAGTTGTTGCCGGTGAAAATCGGCTTTGGCAATGGCCTTGCGCATGACCGTGTAGGCGGGGTCTTCTCCTCCGTCGATGATCTCTACGGCCGTCAGGTCGAAGGTTTGGGCGCGCAGCACGATGTTGAGTTCTTTCATGTCCTGGCCAATGCTCACCCGCTCTACCTGCGTGACGTGGCCCAGGTGCTGGAAAACCACCCGGTAGTCGCCCGGCAGCATCCGGAATTCGTAATAGCCTTCCTGGTTGGTGACGGTGCCCGAACCCAGTTCGTTGACGTAGATCGTGGCGAATTCCAGGGGCTCGCCCGCCGTGTCGCGGATATAACCTTTGATGCCACCGGCAAAAAGACTGCTGCTGAGAAAAAGGAGGGAGAGCAAAGTGTAAAATGGCTGCATGATAACTGCTTGTCAGGGTCAAATAAAGCTTGAAATTGCCTGTTTTTTGGGCGCTTGTCAAAGAAATCAGACGAATTTATCATTTATTTAAGACGAAAGGGGGGCAGCGATTGCTGGACATCTATTCCAACCGGTTTTTTTAACACAAAAAAGCAGCAGCATTTTAAATGTGGAAAATTAAAGCTAACCTTGAGGGCGCTAATTCGGGAAGTTTGCCGCGGCAAAGCGCAAAAATTGCCGGTTAATACCCAAATTATTCGTATCTCTGTCTTCAAATTTAATGGAATGACTCAACCGATTTTTGTCCTGGGGGCTGCTATCACCGATATTATGGGTTTCCCCCTGGGAACCCCTACGCCTTCCGACTCGGTGCCGGGCACCATCGCCAAAGCGTCGGGCGGCGTCGGTCGGAATCTGGCGGAGAACCTCGTGCGCCTCGGAATACCCGTAGAACTGATTACTGCTTTCGGAGATGACACCAACGGGCGCGACCTGCTGAGCCAGTGCCAGGAACTGCACATTGGCGTGCGCCACAGCATTTTGGCCAATGGCCGCCGGGGAGCCTTACACCTGGCGGTCCTCAACGAGAACAACGATCTCTTTGCGGGCGTAGCCGACCTTTCGGTAATGGAAGTACTCACCGCCGCCTACCTGGAAAAGCAAATGGCAGCGCTCCAGAGCGCTGCGGCCATCTGTCTGGAGACCAATGTGCCCGCCGCTACCATCAACTGGGTGCTGGAACAGGAGTGGGACGTGCCGCTCTACCTCGACCCCGTATCGGCCCGTCTGGCGCTGCGGGTGGCCGACCAGCTGGGGCGTTTTCACACCATCAAAGCCAACCGCCGCCAGGCCGAAGTGTTGTCGGGGCACCGGCTGTTACACGCCAAAGACCTGGACACCATCGCCCGCAAGTGGCTCGATCTGGGGGTGCAACGCGTCTTCATTACGCTGGGAAGCCAGGGGGCCTTTGCGGCCGACCACGAACACCAGGTGCACTTGCCGGCTGCAAAAGTAAAAGTTGCCGATACCACCGGCGCCGGCGATGCTTTTCACGCCGGTATGCTCTGGGCAACCTTGCGCAAATGGTCGCTCGAAGACTGCTGCCGCGCCGGGCTGGCGGCTTCTACCGTAGCCATCCGTTCCCAGGGGGCGATCAATCCCGAACTGAGCCAGTCTACGCTGCTGGAGCATATCCGGAAGTTTTGCTAATCCCGTCCACTATGTCTCCCTACCTGCACCTTAGCGAAGAAGTAAGCGCTGCCCTGGCCGCTGGCCGGCCGGTGGTTGCCCTGGAATCTACGATCATCTCCCACGGGATGCCCTATCCCGAAAACGTGGAGACGGCCCGCCAGGTCGAACAGCTGGTGCGCGATGGCGGTGCTGTACCCGCTACCATTGCCATTATGGACGGCCAGCTGAAAGCCGGCCTGAGCCCGGACGAGGTAGAGCAACTCGGAAAATTAGGGCTGGCCGTAACCAAAGCCAGCCGGCGCGATATTCCCTTTCTGGTGGCCCAAAAACTGCCCGGCGCTACCACCGTGGCCGCTACCATGATCATCGCCGAACAGGCTGGCATCCGCTTGTTTGCTACGGGCGGCATTGGGGGGGTACACCGCGGCGGTGCCACCAATTTTGACATTTCGGCCGACCTCCAGGAGCTGGCTCGCACCTCGGTGGCCGTGGTGTGTGCCGGGGCCAAGGCCATCCTGGATCTGCCGCTCACGCTCGAGTACCTCGAAACCTTTGGGGTGCCCGTCATTGGGTACCAAACCGATGAATTTCCGGCTTTTTATTCCCGCACCAGCGGCCTCGGGGTCGATTACCGACTGGATAGCCCCGCGGCTATTGCCCACAGCTTGCGCACGAAATGGGACCTGGGCCTGACCGGTGGCGTACTGATCGCCAACCCCGTACCCACAGCCTACAGCCTGGATGCAGCGCGCATGGAAGCCATCATCGTGCAAGTCATTCAGGATGCCGACGCCCAAGGGATAAAAGGCAAGGCCATCACCCCGTTTCTGCTGGCTCGCGTAAAGGCGCTGACGGCGGGCGAAAGCCTGGTGTCCAACATCCAACTGGTGTACAACAACGCCCGCCTGGCGACGCAAATAGCCGTGGCCATGGCAGAATAAGGGAGGAGCGCCTAAATACCACACTGATTTTGTTGGTTTTATTTTGATCAGACCAATCGTTGACTCATCTTTGCCAGCACAAACCACAACTATGATTCCTGAAGAAAAAGCCATCAAAGACCGCCATGATAAATTCATTGCGGAAATTACCCAGGGAGGTGTCGTCTGGGCCCTCTCGTCGGACGAAGGTTTCGCCACCGTCACCTCGGACGAGTATACCGACGAAGACGGTGAACCCATTGAGATGATCTGCTTTTGGTCAAATCAGGAAGCAGCCGTCGCCTGCGCCAAATCCGAATGGAGCGCTTACGAAACCGAAGAGATAGACTTGCCCGCCTTTCTGGAAAATTGGTGTGTGGGTATGCACAACGAAGGGCTCCTCGTGGGCACCAGCTTCGATTGGGACTTGTTCGGTTACGAAATAGAAGCCCTCGACCTGATCCTGGAGATAGCCGAGGCCCTGCGGGCGGCTGGGAAAGATCTACCCTTAGAAAAATACGAATCCCTGGCGGCTTTGGAAGCCGAGGCGCGCGCGGTGATTGACGAGGAGTAGTTCTTCGGTCCTACTTCCAGGCCTGCACCAGGGCCTTCACCAGGGCTTGCACCCGCGGCGTGGTTGCGGTCACCAGGGCAATAACGGCTTCTATGGTGGTTTCCCGGATGTCTTCCAGCGGATAGCATTTGTTGGAAATGACCGACAGGACGAAAATGGGCAAGCCCATGTGCCTGGCCACCAACACCTCCGGCACGGTAGACATGCCAATGAGGTCGGCGCCAATGCGGTGAAAAAACTGGTATTCGGCCGGTGTTTCCAGGTTGGGGCCCTGCAGGCTGAGATAAACCCCCTCGTGCGCCCGGATACCCATCTGCCGGGCCAGCGCCAGCGCCTGGGCATTCAGCGCCCGGTCGTAGGTGTGTAGCATGTCGGGGAAACGCGGGCCGAGGCGTTCGTCGTTGAATCCGCGCAATGGATTCTCGGGCATCATGTTGATGTGGTCGCGCACAAAAACGATATCCCCCGCTTCCATGGCGGGGTTCACACTGCCCGCCGCATTGGAAATGATGAGTCGCTCAATACCCATGGCCTGCAGTACCCGCACGGGGAAAGTCACCTGCTCCATACTGTAACCCTCGTAGTAGTGGAACCGGCCAGCCATGGCCACCACGGGCACGCCCGCCAGGTAGCCCAGGATCAGCTTGCCCCGGTGGCTCTCCACCGTCGATTCGGGAAAATGGGGGATGTCGCCGTAGGGAATCTCCTCGGCGTCCGTTATTTCGTCGGCCAGGTCACTGAGGCCCGTACCCAAAATAAAGCCAAAACGGGGTTGCAGGCTGCAGCGGTTCGCCAAATAGGCTACCGATTCCTGGATGTCGTCGAATAATGCTGAGGCAGACATATGGTATTTTTTATAGCAATCTTTAACAACTTCTCCGTACCCAAAAAATAGCCACGAAAACACAGAATCCCACTCAACAGATTTTCGTGCCGCTGTGGCAAAAAATAGCCGCTGAGCCCTTTGTTCCTACTGAGCCTTTTGTGGTTTCTCTTTCTCCGTACCTTCGCAGCAATTATTCCCCCCCGCGCACAAACGCCGTCAATTCACACCGCTGCGCCAGGATATCTGCCGCTGCGGCCGGGTGCTGCCGTTGCCACTGGCGCCAGCGGTAAGCTTCCCAGCGGGGCTGAAAATGGCGGGCGTAAGCCCAGGCCAGAATTCCGGAAACGGGCAAACTCACCAGGTACAGCAGCGGCCACGGTGCCGGCAGCAAGTAGCGGGCCAGCAGGTACTGGAGCGTATAAAAAACCGGAAAGCTGAAAAACGTACCACTCACCACTTTCACCGTGGTGCGGTAGCCAATGTACAGCCCCATTTTTCTTTCGATTAACCGGGGAATCTCGTAGGCGAAAAAATTATTGACCCGGCCGTACAGCCACAACGGCCAACCCAGCAACACGGGTAGGCTCAGGAGCGGCTTAGCCGCCTGGCTGACGCCCCGGTCACGCAAGCCAGCCGCCTTGAGCTGGCTGCGGTAGGTGGCCGCTTTCGCCACTAAATTTGCGTAGCCAGCAGGATTGTCCTCCGCCTCCGCTTGCAGTCGTTGCAGCAGCAGGCGGGTACGGTCGTAGTGAGCCGCCACCGGCAGTGGGGCATCATTTTGCAGGATACTTTGGAGGCGGTACAGCAACTGGTCCTGGGTTTCATCAGCCGTGTGCAGGATCAGCGTTTGCATCTCCCGTTCCAGGTAGGCGGTCAGGTCGCGAACCGCGGCGATGGGGTCGGCTTCGTAAGCTGCCTGCCAGTCGGCCACCCGCAGGGCCGAACCAGCCTCCATGTACAGGCGGCTACCACACTGGGTAGGGTGTTCGTAGGTCAGGCCTACCGGATAAATATGCAGGCCCAACTGAAAGCCATTCGCCGCTTCCGCACCCAGGGCAATGCGGGCCGTCCCGGTTTTGATGGGGCGCAGGCGGCGTTCCAGTTCGCTACCCCCTTCGGGTGCGATGAACAGGCAGCCACCCTGGGCCAGGTGTTCGTAGCTGCGGCGGAAACTTTCGTAGTTGTTTACTTTCGTGAGTTTATTCCCTTCGTCTTTTCCCGGCCTTTTGATGGGGATACAGTAGAGGTGGTTGAGTAAAAAACCAGCTACCCGGTTTTTGAACATACTGGCATTGGCCAGAAAGAAAATCTGTCGCGGGGTGCGCGAAACCACGTGCAGGGGATCCACCATGGTATTCGGGTGGTTGGAAACGATGATGCCGGGCCCCTCGAAGTCCAGCCGTTCCCGGTGCCGAAAGGTTGTAAATGGGAAATAGACCAGCTGGTACAGTTGTACCAACAGCTTCAGACCCTGATAAACCAGTGAAAGGAAAATGCGTAAGATCACACTTTGAAATTGAGCAAGTAATCACGAATCAGATCGTCGAACCGGGCACCTTCCTCAAAGTGGAATTTTACCTCCGTCGGCAGCACAAATATAGGTAAGCGTTCCCGGATCAGAAACTCCCGGTGCAATTCCAGCCGCATGGCATCTTTTTCGGTGGTGATGATGACCTTCCGGTTGCTCTCCAGCTGGTGAAAAAGGCGGTGCATGGTCGACACATCTTCCTTGGTGAAGTAGTGGTGATCCTCAAACTCCAGGCTTTCCACCGTGCCGACCTGGGCCTGCAGGTAATCCACCAGGTAATCGGTGCGGGCAATGGCGCTGATGAGCAGCACTTCCGTTTTATCGTCGAGCTGCAGGCGGTAGCGGGGGTTGAACTGGTAATACGGCGGCTGGTAGCTGTAGTAGCTGAAGAACAACTGCTGGTGGGGTAGCGGATTGATTTCGGCCCAGATCGCCTCCCGCTCGGCGGCGGTCACTTCCGCCGGGCACTTGCTGATGATGATCACGTCGGCGCGCTCGTAGGCGCTGCGCCACTCGCGCAGGCGCCCCGAGGGGAGCAGGTAGTCGTGGGTGAAGCGATTGCTGAATTCGGTCAGCAAAATATTCACGCCCGGCTTCACCGACCGGTGCTGGAAAGCATCGTCGAGCAATACCATTTGGGTCTCCGGGTGCTGCATCATCAGCTGCGGAATGGCAAAGGCCCGGTCTTCGGACACGAATACCGAAATGTTGGGGTATTTGCGTTTGAACTGCAGCGGCTCGTCGCCCACCTGCTCGGCGTTGTGGGTGGGCAACACTTCCAGGAAGCCGCGGGTTTTGCGGCTGTAGCCCCGGCTCAGGGTGGCCACGTGGATGTGCTCGCGTAGCAACCGGATCAGGTACTCAATGTGGGGCGTCTTGCCAGCGCCGCCTACCGACAGGTTGCCGACCGAAATGACCGGCACGCTGAACGTGAGGGACTTGAGGAGATTCGCCCGGTAGAACGCATTGCGCAAGCTGACCCCCAGGCCGTAGAGCAAGGAAATGGGCGCCAGGAGCAACTGTACCAGCCTGCGTTGTATCATATGGTGGTGGTTTCTTTTTATACCTTTGTCGTAAATCAGCAACGAGCAGATGAAAGCCATGGTTTTTGCCGCCGGCCTCGGCACCCGTTTACGTCCCTATACCAACGACCGACCCAAAGCTTTGGTTGAGGTGCAAGGTAAATCCTTACTGGAAATTACGCTGCTGCGCCTCCGGGCGGCGGGCGTGGCGGAGGTGGTGGTCAACGTCCACCATTTTGCCGACCTGGTCAGCGCCCACTTACGGGCGCACGACAACTTTGGGCTGACCATCCACCTGTCTGACGAACGGGAACGCCTGCTCGACACCGGTGGTGCCCTCAAAAAAGCGGCTCCTCTACTCAGCGATGCACCGTTTCTGCTCCACAATGTAGATATTCTCAGCGACTTGGACTTGCGCGCCCTCTACGCCGCCCACCTCGCCCACCCGGATGCCCTCAGCACCCTGGCGGTGCGGCAACGAAAAACTTCGCGCTACCTGGAATTTGACGAAGCGGGCCTCCTGGCAGGCTGGAAAAACGCCCGCACCGGCGCGCAGAAGATCAGTCGGGAATCTGCCCTGGTCACCGACTGGGCCTACAGCGGGATCGCCGTCATCGACCCGCGCCTGTTCGCCTACTTTCCGCCCGATGAGGCGGTTTTCTCCGTCGTGGATGTCTGGCTGGATGCCGCCCGTACGCAGGCAATCCGGAACTTTCCGCACCACGAAAGCCGTTGGTTGGATGTGGGTAAACCGGAGGCTCTGGCGCTGGCGGAGGCGGAGTGGTGAAAAGGGAAAAGTGATACTTGTTTGATATCATTTTTTGCTATACCTTTGTGGAGGATAAGATTGAGTATCAAAACAAAGGCAATGAAGAGTATTTCCTTGAAACTGCAAGACCGGATATTGGAAGAAACCGATCGGTTATTGGAAGCCGTGCAGATCAGCCGCAACAAGTACATCAACGAAGCATTGGCGTATTACAATGCTTTTCAGAATCGCCGATTACTGGAAGAGCAACTTATCAGAGAATCGCAGTTGGTGGCACAGGATTCTATTGAAGTATTGGCAGAATTTGAAGCGCTAGATGATGAAGCTACAGCAATTTGAAATTTGGTTGGCCGATTTAAACCCACGTTTTGGAACAGAAACAGGAAAAACGCGACCCGTATTGATTGTGCAAAACAATGTACTAAATGGGGTACATCCTTCTACCTTAATTTGTCCGATAACCACCCAAGTCAGACCAGGCATTAAGATATTACGGGTAGCTATACCCCAAGGTACTGGTGGCCTGAACAAAACCAGTGCCATCATGATCGACCAGTTGCGAGCCATTGACAACAAGCGGCTGCTGAAAAAAATTGGGGAACTTCCAATTGTTTTAAGCGCTACAGTGGGCGAAAATTTAAAAATTGTATTAGACATCTAACCATTTACCTTGATTAAAATCCTCCGTCATCTTTTCAGCTTGCTTCCTTTCCGAAGTAAAACGTCAGAACCAGACCCCATGAAATACCTCATCGTTGGCCTCGGAAATATGGGTGCCAAATACGACCATACCCGCCACAACGTGGGCTTCGAAGTAGTAGATCACCTGGCCCGGACCAAGGGCAGCGAATGGAAATCAGAGCACCTCGGCGATGTCGCCCAGGTCAAACACAAGGGCCGCACCTTCGTCCTCCTGAAGCCGTCGACCTACATGAACCTCAGCGGCAAAGCCGTGCGCTACTGGTTGCAAAAAGAGAAAATCGAAAAAGAAAACCTCCTCGTCATTCTCGACGACCTGAACCTCCCCTTCGGCAAACAACGCCTGCGTGCCAACGGCAGCGATGGCGGCCACAACGGCCTCAAGGACATCGACCGCATGACTGGCGGCAACAACTACGCCCGCCTGCGCATCGGCATTGGCGATATTTTCTCGCGTGGCAAGCAGGTCGATTTTGTCCTGGGCGAATGGTCGGCCGAAGAAAACAAAGAACTACCCACCCTCATCGATTACGCCGCCGAGACCGCCCTAAGTTTTGGAACCATTGGACTGAATCATACGATGAATGCTTTTAATAAGAAATGAGGGTTGGATAATAAAAAGTTCTTTTTGGGCTTCTAGTTAGACTTGTCGCGCAACAACACGCTGGTTAAAATTATGAAAGCTCCTGAAATTTTCTCTCTGTTCGTTATGCTGACCCTATTTGCCTGTGACAGTCGGGAGTTAGCGTTGGATATAGCATTGCCTTACGAAGGCAAAAAGATAGTGGTAAGCGGCCTGTTGGTATCTGGAGAACAAGCCCGAATAAAAGTAGATCGCACGATACCCATTAATGAAGAGGGAGGCGGATATTTTGAGCGAGGAATACCTGACGCACAAGTCGTAATTTGGAAAGATGAAATGCCCTGGCAGCAATTGGTGTTTGTTTCAGATACCCTTCGTTTCTATGAAACGACTATATCTGTTACAATAGGTGGAAGTATAGTAATTGATACTGTTCGAACTACATTAAATGTAACCAATTATTATCGTACTGAGGACGAGTTGTTTTATCAACCGGAATCAGTTTATCAATTGTTCGTGAATGCTCCTGGCTATCCAGATTTAATTAGTAAACCGCAACTTTATAAAGAAGTAACCACAATTAGTGAGATCACCTCAGCGCTTCCCTTTGTCAATGAATATAGCGAGTTGGTTTTTCCACGGGTTAGTTTTTTGATCACGAATACTGCTGGTGAAAAAAACAGCATCCACATTAATTACGAGTCTTGGTACGCCAACGATACCATACAAACCCGGATTGATCATCGCTCAGTTGCCACTTTTGTGAATGAAGTGAACAGTAGTTTTCAAGAACAGACGCCCGTGCAACATGTTGATATTGTCGTGCGGGGTGATTCTTTTACCCACCCAATAATCTGCCCAGACAATTGTATCGTCACGCCTGATGGCATCCGGGTAATTGTAGAAACACGCAACCAGGCAGTGGTTGATTTTCAGGAATTGGTACGTAATAATTCCGAATATCTCGGCGGCTTTTTTTCTCCCAACCCTTATATCGCCCACAATGTAGCAGGTGGTTATGGCATCTTCAGCATCCTGGAACGGGATACTTTCCTCCTTTTTAAATAGTGGGCTTTATGCGTAGTATCCGACTTTTTTGCCTGGTGGTGGGCTTTTTATTTCCACTATTAGTCCTTTCCTCGCAGAATAGTTTCCTGACTGGTTTTATACGATCGCAAGATACTGGCGAAGCATTACCTTACGCGCTGGTCAGTTCCAGCGCCGGTGGGGTATATGCGGATGAATTGGGCTACTACCAATTTCGTTATCAGCCGGCAACAGAGACGGATAGCCTGGAATTTCAATATGTCGGCTACCAAACGCTAAAGCGGTCTCCTTTAGCAGTGCAAACCGGAACCTTCGATGTGTATTTACAAGCCATGCTCAACCTTCCTGTATTAGAAGTGCGTGCCCCTGCGCTATTGGCACCAGGAGGAAGTGTGCTGGCTATTGATCTGGCACAAATGAAGCGACAACCCGTTCTGGGCGGCGAAGTGGATTATTTGAAATCCTTGACCATGCTGCCAGGCATCACCACGGGTGTAGAAGGAACGGCAAATTTACAAATTCGTGGAGGTAGTGCCGATCAAACCCAGATCATTGTAGATGGTAGCCCCCTGTATTACGCCAACCATTTGGGTGGCTTTCTTTCTGCCCTGCCGCCCTACAGCATCAAAAGCCTCACCGTTTACAAAGGTGGTGTGCCTCCGGCATTTGGTGGACGACTGAGCGGGGTGGTTGATGTTTTGTTGCAGGAAGGAAATCAGGAGCAGGCTACTGGCGAAGTGTCTATTGGAACAGCCACTTTACGCGGCGGAATAGGACAAAAACTAGGTAAGAAAGGGCGTTTACATCTGGCAGGTCGCTACGCATATCCTGCGGCTATTATAGACGCAGGATCAATCTCTAATTATAAACGTGGTGTAGAAGGGAACAAATTCAACTTCACCATCTATGATTTCGTAGCTAAATACGGCGTTGATGTAGGTGAAAAGTCTCATTTTACAGCTACCGCTTTTACCAGCGGAGATAATGGCATACTACAGGAAGCCTACGGGGATGAAATTATCTTCGAAAACTACCGGTGGAATAACCGCTTTTTGGCGCTGCATTACTTTCGCAGCCTGGGCAATGGTTGGACGGTATCCTTGAATCCCTATTATTCTCGTTTCAGGTACAATTTTCAAGGCTTTACCAACGATACTTCCAAACCGGATTCCATTGTACAGGTTGTAGGCAATGCCGTAGTATCCCAAGTCGAAGACGTTGGGATTCGCGCAACGGTAGAATGGCAAGTGTCTAACCGCAATAGCTGGCAACTGGGGCTGTTTTCTGTGTATCACAAATTTTTCTCGCAAGCCGAAGCTACCCAGCGGTACAGTGACCAGCTGTTGCCACGCCTCCGTACACTTGCTTCGGGCTGGGAACAAGCTGCTTTCCTGACCTACGAGGCCACCTTTTTACAAAACCGGATGGTATTCAACGGTGGCGTGCGTGGGTCACGCTTTACGGGTAACGCCGTCGACCATAACTGGCAATGGGAACCCCGTTTTCGACTCCAGTATCGATTGTCGTCAGTTAGCAGCATCAATTTGGGTTACGACAAACAGCTGCAATACCTTCATCAACTCCAGACCCAGGGCAGTCTATTGCCCAACGACCTGTGGGTTTTAGCAACGGCTACCGCTCCAGCCGCCAGCGCCCAACAGGTTTATCTGGGATGGAGTGGGCGAACGAAAAGTGACCATTGGGAATGGTACCTCGAAGGCTACTACAAGCAAATGAATAATCTGGTTCGTCTTGGCTTTGCGGAAGCTAATGTTTTTGATTTTGAACAAGATTGGGCAGCAGCAATCTATGCCAATGGCCAGGGGGAAGCCAGGGGGATAGAGGTTTACCTGGCCAGGAATACCGAGGTATGGCAATGGGCATTGTCTTATACACTTGCCAAATCGGAACGAGCATTTTCCGAAATTAACCAGGGTGAATGGTTTCCCTTTGTCTATGACCGCAGGCATGTGGGTAACTTCAATATAACTTATCAGCCCAACAAGAAATGGGAAATGACTGCACTGTGGCTTTATCAAACGGGCAATGCCATCACCTTGCCTACCGCCCGCGCCCCTGGATTCACAGTTTTTGATAAAATAAATGGTGGTCGTTTACCCGCCTATCACCGCCTGGATTTAGCGGTTACCCGTTACTGGACAGCCAGGCGGCATCAGTCCAGGGAAGAATCACTTCGACTGTCCATTTACAATACCTATAACCGCGCCAACCCACACGAAATATTAATCCGCCCTGTTACTAACTCACAAGTAGACCCCGTTACCGGAGCAGTTTCTGAAACGGTGGAATGGCGTGCTTTTCAATTGTCTCTTTTTCCAATTATTCCTGCCCTGTCTTATCAGGTAAATTTCGGAAAACCTGGTTTGTCATCCCAATAGGTCTAAAACTCAAGCGGGTTTAATCATACCGGGTGCTACTTTGTGACCCCGGTAGTAGCAAAATGTTTTAACAACCAAGGGTTGTTAAAATATCCCAGCTAAAATGTGCTGAACAAAACCCCAAAAATCCTGTTAAAACCGTTATCCATTAAAACAGGATTCCATTGACGAAGCAAATTGTAGTAATCGGAGCGGGTTTCGCTGGTTTGGCCGCCGCCTGCAGCCTGGCACAAAAAGGGCACCACGTGACCTTGTTGGAGAAGAACGACCGCCCCGGTGGTCGTGCCCGCCAGTATCAGGCCCAGGGGTTCACCTTCGACATGGGCCCCAGCTGGTACTGGATGCCCGAAGTGTTTGAGCAGTTTTTTCAGCGCTTCGGCAAAAGCACCGCCGACTACTACGACCTCCGGCGCCTCGACCCGTCTTACCTCATCTACTTCGGACAAGACGACACCATGGAGGTGCCCGCCCAGCGCGATGCCCTTTACGCCCTGTTCGAGTCGTACGAGCCCGGCAGCAGCGCCAAACTGGCGCAGTTCCTCGCCGAAGCCGAGTACAAGTACAAGGTGGGCATGAGCGAGTTTGTCTTCAAACCCAGCCACAACATCCTCGAGTTTGCCGACCCCCGCATCGTGGCCAGCCTCTTCAAACTGGAGATGTTTTCGAGCATTTCCACGGCCGTCCGCAAGCTCTTCAAGCACGAGCAGCTGATTCAGTTGCTCGAGTTTCCGGTCTTGTTCCTGGGCGCTACCCCGCAGAAAACACCCGCCCTCTACAGCCTCATGAACTACGCCGATCTGGCCCTGGGTACCTGGTACCCCATGGGCGGCATGCACGAGATTGTCAAAGCTATGGTCAGCCTCGCCGAAGAGCTGGGTGTCGATATCCGCCTCAACCAGGAAGTTCAGCAGATCATTGTGCCCAACGGCCACGCCACCGAGGTCGTCACCCAAAACCAGACCTATACGGTAGACGCCGTCGTAGGCGGCGCCGACTACGAACACCTCGATCAGCACGTGCTTCCGCCCCACCTGCGCAACTATTCCGCCAGCTACTGGGACAAGCGCACCATGGCGCCTTCCAGTTTGTTGTTCTATATAGGGATTGATAAGAAACTCCCCGGCCTGCACCACCACAACCTGTTCTTCGACGAAGACTTCGCCCTCCACGCGCAAGAGATCTACGAAGATCCCCAGTGGCCCAGCAAACCCCTGTTTTACGTGTGCGCTCCTTCGGTAACCGACCCTTCGGTGGCCCCGGCCGGCCACGAAAACCTGTTTTTTCTGGTGCCCCTGGCGCCTGACCTGGAGGACACCGACGCGCAGCGCGAAAAATATTTCAAGATCATCGTTGATCGCTTCGAAAAACTAACCGGACACGCTATCCGCGATCACATCGTCTACCAGCGGTCCTACGCGCACCGCGATTTTGAAGCCGATTACCACGCTTTCAAGGGCAATGCCTACGGACTGGCCAATACCCTCCTGCAAACGGCTTTTCTGAAGCCCAAGATGCGGAATCGCAAGGTGAACAACCTTTTTTATGCCGGACAATTGACGACCCCCGGACCTGGCGTGCCTCCTTCCCTGATCTCCGGGCAGGTGGTAGCCGAGGAAGTGCATAAAATATTGACCTAAACAAGCGGTAAATTTTTTACAAATGATGCAGTTATATCGCCAGGTATGTATCGAAACGAGTAGGCTGATTACCCAGCGCTACAGTACCTCCTTTACGATGGGGATTCGCGCTTTCGATAAGCGTTTTCGCGATCCTATTTATGCCATCTACGGGTTTGTGCGGTTCGCGGACGAAATCGTCGACACCTTCCACGATTACCCCAAAGCCCAGCTGCTGACCCGCTTTTGGGAAGATACTCACCGCGCCATCGACGAAGGCATCAGCCTCAACCCCGTGCTGCAGTCTTTTCAGGAAGTGGTGAACGCGTTCCACATCGAACGCGAACTGATCGACGCCTTCCTCCGCAGCATGGAAATGGACCTCCACGAAAATACTTACGACCAAAGCACCTACGAGGAATACATCTACGGATCGGCCGAAGTAGTGGGGCTCATGTGCCTGCGCGTATTTTGCGAAGGCGACGAAGCTTACTACGACTCCCTCAAAGCCCCCGCCCGCAGCCTGGGTGCCGCCTTCCAGAAGGTCAACTTCCTGCGCGACCTGAAGAGCGATTTTGACGACCGTGGGCGCATCTATTTTCCCGGCGTCGATTTCACCAACTTCAGCGCCGAAGACAAAATTATGATTGAAGAGGAGATTCGCCAAGACTTCGACCACGGCTACCAGGGTATTCTGCGCCTGCCCGAAGGGGCTCGCTTTGGGGTGTACCTGGCCTACGTCTATTACCTTAATTTGCTACAAAAGATCAAGCGCGCGCCCGCCAGCCGGGTAGCCGAAGAGCGCATCCGTGTCAATGACGGCCGCAAGGTAGTCCTGCTCTTCAGCAGTGCGGTGCGCAATAGCCTCAACTTGTTGTAGACATCCGGGCAGGTAGGTACGCAACCCGATCTGCCAGCGTTATTCTATTAATGGTAGAAAGAGCACACACGATTGGAACTTATCTGGATAAACTGGCTGCCCGCACGGATCTCCAGCGGGACGAGTTTTTGTTCGCCGGTTTGCTGGTGTTCGCCTACCTCTCCGGCGTGCAGGCACACCTCCTACCGGCTGTTTTTCCGTTTACCCGCTACACCACCGACGCCCTCCTGTTTTTCATCTGTGTCCCCCTGCTCTATTTCCTCTATCGGCGTGGGCAAGACCGGCGCCTCCTCTACTGGGCCTTTCTCACCTACGTCAGCACCTTCTTTATCGAAGTAGCGGGCGTGGCCACCGGACGCATTTTTGGCGTTTACCACTACGGCCCCACCATGTGGATTCAGTGGCTGAACGTACCCCTGGTCATCGCCCTCAACTGGACCCTCCTCATCCTGGCCACCAACGACCTGGCAGCACGCTGGGTGCGGTCTCCTTTTCTGGCTGCCCTGGTCGCCAGCATCCTCATAGCTGCCTACGACTTTTGTATCGAACCCGTGGCCATCGCCCTCGACTACTGGCAGTGGGCCACCGTTAGCGTTCCCTTTCAGAATTACCTGGCCTGGTCGGTGGTGGCACTGGTGTTCAGCTTTCCACTCCAGTACTTCAACATTCGCTTCCAGAGCCCCCTCTTACTGGTCTATGCCCTGGCCCAACTCGTCTTTTTTCTGCTGCTCAACTTATTCCTCTAATGACGAAGGAACAAACGGCCTACGACTTCATCGTTACCGGTGCCGGCGCGGCCGGGCGCAGCTTTGTCTACCACCTGCTGCAATCCCCCCTCCGCGACAGCAAAATACTCCTCCTTGACCGCGAGCAGAAAACCGCCGACGACCGCACCTGGTCGTTCTGGGAAGAAACGCCCGGCCCCTTCCAGGAGATTGTCCACCACCAGTGGCCGCAGCTTCAGTTTTATGCCGACGGCTTTGCGCGCGACCTGGATATCGCCCCCTTTACCTACAAAATGATTCTGGCGGCCGACTATTACCGCTTCACCGACCAGGCTTTTGCTGCTTTCCCCAATGTCCACCAACTCACAACGAATATCAACGCGATCCAAAACACCCCCACGGGGGTGCGGGTAGCCACCGATGCCGGCACGTTCACCGCGCCCTGGTGCATCAACAGCACGGGCCATCCGGCCATCGACAAAAGCCAGGTCAATTACCTCGACCAACACTTCCGCGGCTGGTTTATCCAAACCGAGCAACCTGTCTTCGATCCCCAACGGGCGGTCATGATGGATTTCCGGACGCCCCAGGAAGGCGAATTCCGGTTCCTCTACGTCCTTCCAACCTCCCCAACCGAAGCCCTGGTCGAAGTGGCGATCTTCTCCAATGCGCACCTCTCCGCCGCCGGTTACGATACCATCATCTCCAGTTACCTGCGCGACCACTGGCCCCACCTCGGCCCTTTTTCTGTTGTCCGTACCGAGGCCGGTAATATTCCTATGACCGACTACCCCTTTCCGCCGCACGATGGTCAGATCATCAACGTCGGGTTGGTCGGCGGCGACACCCGTGCCGCTACCGGTTACACCTTTATATATATACACCAGCGTATGCAACGCATAGTAGCCGCATTGTTGGAGAATGGGGATCCCCGGCTGCGCACTACGTTACAGCAGAAGCGACACCGCCTGTACGACAGCACCATGCTGCGGGTGCTGGCCAAAGACCTATACCCTGGCGACCAGCTCTTCCGAAGGCTGTTCCAGAAAAACCCGCCCGCCCGGCTTCTCCGCTTCCTCAATGGCGACAGCACCCTTACCGAGGAACTCCCCATTATGGCCAGTACACCCGTCGGGGTTTTTATGCGCGCTTTCCTGCAGTCGCTCTAAATAGGTTCCTGCTATTGCCCATTTCTTAGGCGGAATAGGGCCGGATATCCTACCTGGCAGGCGCCTGGGCCACACGTTGGTGGCAAGGGTGCTTATGCGGATACCGGCGCGCGTAGTTTCTCGCAAAAAGTGCTAAAAAAATATAAATTGCCAGCTGCGCATACCTGCGGTATAAAGACGCACAAAAGCTGTGTTAACCTACAAAAAGAGGGGGTATGTGGTGGTTTCCCGACGATAATTAAAAGGGGGCGTGGTGCGGT
>Ga0208544_10000288_pt1 | contig 41704 bp, 18 predicted proteins | sample DEB08_DNA_9_FD_184526 | JGI IMG/M metagenome (GOLD analysis project Ga0208544, IMG submission 184526) | Aqueous microbial communities from the Delaware River and Bay under freshwater to marine salinity gradient to study organic matter... | ecosystem: Environmental > Aquatic > Marine > Coastal ... | reverse complement strand
GGTCGGTGTTGAAAATGGCTGGTTTGCCATACTCCGCAATGGCTTGTTCAACCACCTCTTTACACCAATTAGCCTCCATAGTATTGGACAGCGACCAGCTCAGAATCTTGCGGCTGAACAAGTCTATGATGGCCACCAGATACATAAAGCCTTTGGCCATTGGGGATATAAGTGATGTCTGTGGCCCACACCTGGTTAGGCCGCACAATCTCCAAATCCCTAAGTAAATAAGGGTATACCGTGTGTTCTTTGCGCCGCTTCGAGGTGTGAGGTCCAGGCAGTATCGCTCGTAACCCCATGACCTTGTAGTACAGTCGATCTATTCGATTGCGACTCACCTCGTAACCCTTGTCCAGCGTGAGCCAAGTATGCATCCGCGTCGCTCCTTTATAGGGGTGCTCAAGGTAGTGCTCATCCATTAATCGCATCAACTCTTCATTAAGGGCACTTTCGCCTTTAGGTTCGTAGTACAAGCCCGAGCGATGGAGGCTCAACAAGATGCACTGCTGCAGTAAACTCAGCTTAATGCACTCGCGTTCTACCAATTGCCGACGTTCTGATAATGACCTCATAGCAACTTTTTTTTTAGAAAGTCATTCTCCACTTTTAGCTGGCCAATCGTGCGTAGCAAAGCATCACGTTCCGCTTCTGTATCTTTGTCGTTGCGAACGGAAGAGTCCTCAAAAACGAGATCAGCATTAGCCAGAAAATGCTTCTTCCAAGTCGTGATTTGTTGTGGATGTAAATTATGTCGCTGAGCCAGATCTGACATCGTATACCTCTCACTCAAGGCCTCTAGGACAACCTTCTTCTTAAACTTTGCAGTGAATTTTCTTCTCGTAGCCATTTTCTTTTTTTTTTTGACTAAGTTAGGAAATTTTCGCTGTCCTTTTTTTTGGGGGAACATCAGTCACTTTTTGGTGTCTTTTTATCCTACCGCAACAGCACAAAGTCTCCTTCCAGTACCACCACTTGTCCCGTCACCAGAGTCACCTCGGCGTAGTAGACAAACACGGCGGCGTTCATGGGTTCCCCGTTAAGCAGGCCATCCCAGCCAAAATCCGGGTCATTGGGTTGGAAGGGCCCCTTGGCAAAAACCTGGTTACCCCAGCGGTCGAAGATCATAAAGCGCTCAACCCGTTCCACGCCCTGGCCAGCGTAGACCATGATTTTGTCGTTGTCACCATCATTGTTGGGGGAAAAGGCGGTCGGGATGTAGACGTGGATAGGGTGCTCCACAAAAATGCGCAGGACATCAGAAGTTGTACACCCGTTGGCATCGGCTACTTCGAGCAGGTAATTGATGGTTTCCAACGGGGCCGCGTAGGTGACGAGGCTATCCGGCTGGCTAAGTCCGTCCAGGGGCTTCCAAACCCAGGTGGCCGGGGTGAAGTTCGCCTCGGGGGTCAGGAGGATGCTGTCGCCGGCCTGAATGGTGAGGTCATCACCCAGATCCAGGATCAACTCCGGGCCTGGTGGCACTGCCACGTTCAGACTGGTTTGGCAATCCTGGTTGTCTTGTACATACAGGGTGTAAGCACCGCTGGCCAGGTCGGGCACGGTGGTCGGGAACCCACTGATAGGACTGAAAAACTGATTGTCAATGCTGTATTCGTAAGGCCCGGTGCCGCCGAAGATACTATCAATCGATAGGGAGCCCGTATTGGTGCCAAAACAACCGGCAGCAGCGCCGCTGGCCTGAATGGCAACAGGGGAGGGGGCGGTGAGGGTAGCGGTGGCACTGGTACTGCACCCCGGCAGATCGGTGACGGTCACGGAATAGGCTCCGGCCGGGAGGTTGTTGATCCCCGCCGTCGTCGCGCCCGTACTCCACAAGTACTGGAAAGGACCAACGCCATTGGTGACATTCACCGTGAGTACGCCGTCGTTGCCATTGGTGCAACTCACCGAGAAATTTCCCCCAGGGGCGCTGATATCCAGTTGGGCGCCGCTGCGTTGCACGATGGTTTGGTCGTTCAGGATGGTAACCGGGCAGCCACTGGCCGCGGTGATGCGGAGTAATTCAATGGTCGTAGCCACGCCATTTGCCCCCAGGCCAAAGCGGAATTCCGGCGGCGCAATGCCGGTGAAGTCGAGGGTGGAACCATTGGTGAAACCGACGCTAAAGGCATAGGTGTCGCCGGGGGAGAGGAAAATTTCTCCTTCCACCACCTGGTTGCCACACAGCACGGTATCAGCGCCCAGCGCAGCCGTAAGTTGTGGCTGGTAGCTGGTGTTGACGAAAATGGTGGAGTCGCAACCCGTGGCGCTGGCTCCGCTAAGTACGACTATGCCGCTGGGGTTGCTGGCGCTGAACAACTGGTTGCCGACCGCCAGCGTACTGCCAAAGCAAAGCAGGCTGTCGATGTTGCGGACACTCCCCGGTAAGAAATTGAGGGTAACCACAACGGTAGAATCGCAGCCGTTAGCCGCCGCATTGGGCAGCACGACCACGCCCGAGTTGTTGGTGGCCGTGAAGGTTTGGTTGCCGATCGTGAGGGATTCCCCCAGGCAGGCGTCGCCCGTGAAAGTGCCCGTCGCCGCGGGGAGAAAGGCCACCTGCACGTTGAGCAGGGAGTCACAGCCGTTGGCCGCTGCATTGGGCAGGGTAACGGTTCCCGCTGGATTCAGCGCGGAGAAGGTTTGCCCGCCAATGGTAATCGAATCGCCGGGGCAGAGCAGCGGATTGGCATTGCCCATCGCCACGGGGAGAAAGCCCACCTGCACGTTGAGCAGGGAGTCGCAGCCGTTGGCCGCTGCATTGGGCAGGGTAACGGTTCCTGCTGGATTCAGCGCGGAGAAGGTTTGCCCGCCAATGGTAATCGAATCGCCGGGGCAGAGCAACGGATTGACATTGCCCGTAGCCACGGGATAGAAGCTCAGGTTTACATTGACCAGGGAGTCACAACCGCCCGTGGCTGCTCCGGGTAGGACAATGGCGTAGGTGCCCGCGGCAGTGAGGAGGGAGTCGCCCACCAACAGGGTGCCGCCCGGACAGAGCACGGGGTCGATTTGGCCAGCAAGGACGGTGGCCACGCTGATCGTCACCTGAATGGTGGAGTCGCAACCATTGGCCGCAGCCCCTGGCAGCAAGACCAGCCCGCTGAGTCTTGGTGCACTGAAATACTGACCACCTACCAGAATGGAATCCCCCGTACAAATTTCACCGGTGAAGGCAGACATAGCCGTTGGCAGCAGCGTCACATCCACGGCGAGCAGGGAGTCACAACCATTGGCCGCCGGAATGGGCAACGTGAGGGTGTCCTGTAAACGGCCGGCGTGGAAAAATTCGCCAGCGATAAGGACGGAATCTCCCGCACAGACGGTGGTCGTGAAGTTTTCGGTAACGGGAGTCAACTCGGTCAGATTTACCGTGATCAGGGAGTCACAGCCATTGCTGCTTGCATTGTCGAGGGTGACCAGGCCCGTGCTATTACCCACAAAGAAAAATTGGCTACCAATCAGCAAGGTGTCCCCCGGGCAGATCGGGGTGGTGATGGTGGATACGCTGGCGGGATAAAAACCAAGGCTTACATTAACCAGGCTGTCGCAGCCACTGCTGGCCGCACCGGGCAGGATGACCTGGCCACTGGGGTTGCCCGCATCGAATACCGTCGTCCCGACCACGATGGAGTCGCCCGGGCAAACGGTGGCCAGGAGATCACCTGTCGCCGGTGGCAGGTAATTGAAGTTGACGGTTTGGTCCAGGTTGGTGACACAATTGGCATCCGCAATCTGGGAAAAATGCAGCCCAATGGTTCCGAATGGCAGGCCGTTGTCAGCCGGACATAAAACCAAGGTGTCCTGCGGATTGAGGAACGTGAACTGCACAGGTGTGGTTACGCCGGGCGTGGTTACCTCATAATCCACCAGGAAAGGCCCCGTGCCGGTGAAGTTTAGCGGCAAGCGGTAACAGCTGTCGGCACAAATACTACCGCCGCTGCCAGCAGCCAGCGTGGGGCCAGGATTACCGGCACTGACCGTCGTGGAGCCAGTGGCGAGGCAGCCGTTGCTATCCGTAACGGTCACGCTGTAGCTACCCGGGGGCAGGCTGCCCACCGTTGCCGTGGTATCCAGCGTACTCCAGAGAATGAGGTAGGGCGGTAGCCCGCCGGAGGCGATCAGGGTAACGCTGCCGTCGTTGGCGCCGGTGCAGGTCTCGGCGGTATTGGTAAAATTGAGGTCGAAGGTGCAAAAATTGGTGGCTAAAGTCAGGAAGCAGTTGGTCGCACAGGACCCATTGCTGATGGTAAGGCTGTACGAGCCCTCGGGCAGGCCACTGATGGTGTTGTCACCTGCCACTACGGGGAGGGTGCCTGTGGTGCCCTGGTTGTTGTTGTAGGTAAGGGTATAAGGCCCTGCCGGGCCGCCCACGAAATTGACCACAATAATGCCGTCGCTGGCCGTGGCCTGGCTGGGTTGTTGCGCTACACTGCAGGCGAAATCGAAAGCAGCAGGCTGGTTGATGACCACCATAGCGGAATCCCGGCAGTTGCTGGCATCGGTGACGGTGACGGCGTAGGTGCCCACGGGTAAGCCCTGCAGGTCGCCGTTGCTACCTACGCTATCGTAGGTGTCATCCGACCAGTCGAAGGTGTAATTGGCAGTGCCTTCGATGAGGATCAGCTGGATACGCCCATCCCTGGCGCCGTTGCAGCTGAGGTCGGTACCGTTGATCAGCATCGAGAAATTGCAATTGGACACGTTAGTAATCGTGAAGTTACACGTCTCCTGGCAGCCGGCGCCGTCGGTCAGGGTAATGGTATAGGCGCCCACGCTCAGGTTGCTGATGGGGAAGGTGCCGATGGAAAAAACCATGGCGGTGCCACTGACGGGGCCGGTCCAGGTAATGGTGTAGGGGGCTACGCCACCGGCAAACTGAAAATCGATGACGCCGTTGTTGCCGGCCGGCGTGTTGGGATGGGTGATCTGGGAACAATCAAGTACCAGGTCACAGGTGGGCTGGTTGATGACTACGCTACAAGTTGCGGTGCAATTATTGCTGTTGACTGCGGTGAGGGTGTAGGTGCCGTTGGGTAATCCTGCTGCCGTGAAGTTGTTGGGATCACCGGGATTGACCACCAGGCTGCCCGTGGTGCCTGCGCCGTTGTCGTAGGTCACCGTGAAGGGGCCGGCGGCACCACTGGTGATGTCGACGGAAAGCATATCCCCGGTGGCACTGCAACTGATAGTTAGCGGAGCGGGGCCGGTTACCGTGAAGCTGAGCGCCGCGGTGCAGCCGTTGCCATCGGCAACGGTCACCGCCAGGTTTTCCCCTACCGTTAACCCGGTGATGGTGCTGAGGCCGTCGTAGGTATTGTCGTTCCAGTTGTAGGTGTAATTGCCATCGCCACCTGCGGGGGTGATGGTGGTACTGCCATCCGCCGAATTGCTGCAGGTAGGTGGCGTACTACTTTGCGCAAGTGTCAAATTACAACTGGCAGCCGTCAGGTTAACACTGCAGGTAGCGCTACAAAGATCCGGGTTGGTAACCGTGATTTGGTAGTTGCCAACGGGGAGGTTGTTCTGGGTAAAAACCGCTGGGTTTGCACCGGCCGGAATGGTGCCGCTGGTACCGGATCCGTTGTCGTAGGTTACGGTATAAGGGCCGCCGGGCCCGGCACTGATGGTCACCTCCAACACCCCGTCATTGGCCGTCGGGCCGCTGGGCAAGGTAACAGCCATGCAATTGAGGCTGTAAGCCGGGGGATCAGTCAGGACGATAGCAGCGTTAGCCTGGCAACCTGCTAAATCAGTCACCGTTACCGAATAAGCGGCGGCGGGTAAATTGACCGGATTGTCGTCGCCGTCCAGGGTGTCGTCCGTCCAGTTGATGTCAATAATAGGTTGCGAGCTGTTGATGGTCAGGCTGATGCTCCCCGTGAGGCCACCAGCGCAAAGCGGATTGGTTCCGTCTATTTGCACCATTAAATCGCAAGTAGCAACCACCGTAAACGTGCAATTGGTGGTACAGTTGTTCGCATCGGTGAGGGCAAAGGTATAGTCACCCGGCGGTAAAACCGGGGTATCCCAACTGCCGGCCGTGTTTTCGGTGAAGGTAATATTGAGGGGCCCGGTCAATTCCAGCAAGTAAAAAGGGGTGCCTCCTCCAAACGTAAAGGTATAACTGCCGGGGCCAGATCCCTGTCCGCTGCCATTGGCCCGGCAGTTGAGGCTGAGGGCGGGCGGATCAGTGAGGGTGATGTTGCCTGGCTGGGCACAGCCATTGGCATCCGAGACCGTGACGGCGTAAGTGCCAGCGGATAAACCAGTGAGAATTTGCTGGCCATCGTAGGTGTTGTCAGACCAGTCGAAAGTAAAGGGCCCATTGCCGCTCACGTTAACCGTGATGGCGCCGTCGCTGGCGCTGGCACAGGAAATGGGGGTGTCCAGGTCGATGGTTACGACCGGCGGCGGCGTTGCGGTCAGGGTGATGGGCACCGCAGCTGACGAACAGCCACTGCCATTATCGACTACGGCATAGACGGTAGTCGGGGTGGACACAAAACTACCGGGGTTGGCAATCAGCTGGGTCAGCGCGGCATTGCGGTAAAAATCGACGGGCAGCCCGGCATTCCCCGTGATAGTGCTTTCCAGGGACGTCAGGTTGAAAGTTCCCTGGCCGCTGCCATTGGGGCAAGCGGTGAGGCTGGCCGGGAAAGCTGGCGGGCCCTGGTCGATGAAGATAAAATATTCGAGGGGAGGGGAGAAGGTTACCTCGCAAAAGCTGGGGCCCGGGCCGGTGACGCTATTGAGGATGAAGATGTGGTCTTCCGCAATATTATAGGTGAAGGGCATGGCCCCATTTTGGCCGATAATCGTCACGTTGTTATTCGGACCCGTAGCCAGTGGGCCGAAGGAAATATCAAAACTGTAGACACCGGCCGGATTGCTGGGCGTATTTAAAACGGGTGAAATAAAGGTAGGGCCACAACCCGAGTCGGGATTGAAGGTGAGGAAGACGTCGTTGGCGTCGAAGCCAATCAGGTCGAGGGTCACCTGGCTGGGTGCCGACGTACAGCCGGTGCCGTCGTCGATGACGGCGTAAACCGTAGTGGGCCCGGAAAGGAAATTGCCAGGGTTGTTGATGGGGCTGCCGGGGGCCGGATTGAGGTAGTAGGTCACCGACCCCGGTTGGCCATTCAGCACGGTAGCGTCGGCGTCGGTGAGGTCGAAAAGGCCTTGTCCGCTGCCGTTGTCACATACTTCGAGGGTGGCGTCTTCGGCGGTCAGCCCACTGCCTACTTGCAGGTCGAGTTCGACCACCACGCTGCACCCTGCGCTGTTGCTCACCTGGGCGTAGAGGGTCCGGTCGATGGGGGTGGTGACGTTGCCGTTGATCGGGCTGGTACCGTTTTCGGCCTGGGTAAAGGTAGCGTGGTAGGAAACATTCAGGCTGGGGTCGTTGCCGGTGATGTCGTCCTCGGCGTCGGAAGGGGTAAAAGTAGCCAACCCATTGCTGCCTAAGCAGGCCATCAGGCTGGCGTCGTTGGCGGTGGGGTAGCTGTTGATGTTGACGGTCACGGGCACCGTTGCGCTTTCGCAGTTGCCGTCGGTGATGCTGGCGTAGACGGTGGTGGGCATGGTGAGCAGGAGGGTCGTAATATCCGCCGGGTTGTTGAAATTAATATCGTTGGTACCAGCGGCGTCGAACCACCAGTTGACGGTGTAGGCCGGATTGAAATTGCGGATCTGGTCGATGATGTCGTCCAGGTTGAGGATTTCACCCGCCAGCGGTGCGGCACTGAAGCAGATCTCGAGTGGGGTAGGGGGGGTGGCTACCGGCGCGGGATCGACGGTGACGGTGACCTCCGATGTGGTGGTACAGCCCTGGTTATCCGTGCTGGAAAGGATAAAAGTAGCAGGACCGGCAGTCAGGTTGTTGACGGTGGTGTTCAGTACGCCGGGATTGGTGATGGTGCCCGGGCCACTCCAGGTGGTTGAACTGACTACGTTGGGGGCGGTGACACTACCCGACAAGTTGAGGGTTTCGCCAGCGCACAAAGGGTCAGGGTTGGCGTTGGCCGTAGGTTGTGCCTCGTAGCATATAATGGAGATGGCGTTGAAATTAACGGCTTCGTTGCTGGCCCAGGTTTGCGTAATTACGTTAATTTGAGCGCTACTGGCACCCGCGTTGTTGCAAAAACCAAAGCTAATCGTCCCGGATTGCTCGGCATTGGTGGTACCCGCATCACCAATGACATCACCACCCACTAAGGCTCCGTCTACTAGAAATTGAACCCATAAGAAATCCCAACAAGTATTACAACCTCCGGCAGTAGGATTGGCAGGGTCGCAACCGCACCCTCCTGAATTTGGACAAGCTAGCTGCCCGGTTGAAGGACTTATTTCATTGCAATACTCCATGTTGCCATCACCTTCCCAGGGCAAAGAAAAACTGAAGTTAAGCGAAAACCGGACGGTGGCACAATTGGAAATATCGACGGCGCCGTAGGTGTCCAGGGTAGGGCCGTTCGTATCGCCGCGAACGGCGCCCGTGCTGGTCAGTAGCGTAGTTTGTCCGGAGGCAGGCAGCAAAAAGCAACCGGTAATGAGGAACACTGCTAAAGATATCCGCCAAAGATTCATGCGCCCGTTGTTTTGGGATGGGTAATTAAATGGGTTTCGGTCATCTGGTGGAAGAACCGAAAAATCAGTAACAACAAAAAGGTGTCTTTTCAGGAGATTTGCGGAGGACAGGTTACAAGCCGAAAAATACGGAACAATTCTACTAGCAGGGCCGTAATGGGGTATTAAAAGCGCGTTAATTAACATCTTTCGTTTAACAACGGCCAGGCGTAGGATTTTTTTATTGGAAATAGCGGAAAAATCAATTCTATGTTTTACCTTTGCAGCCGCTTTTTGTAGGACAACTTTGAGATGCGCGGGTGTCTTAGAGTCTAAACGTAGACGATATCATGGATCCGCTTCTGCCGTATATTATCCCACTCAAAGGTATGGGTGAAGGTAAGCACCAGTTCGACTTCGATGTGGACGCTGATTTTTTCGGTGCTTTCGAAGGTACGCTGGTCGAAGAAGGCCAGCTGGACGTGCAGGTCATTATGGACAAAAGTGCGACGTTGCTGGTGCTGGATTTTTCTTTTTCCGGACACGTGCAAACCACTTGCGACCGTTGCCTGACTTCCATCGCTCTGCCGGTAGCTGGTGAAAACCGGTTGCTGGTCAAGTACGGTGACCCGGAAGATGCGCCCATAGACGAAGACGTGGTCTTTATTCCCCTGGAGACATCCAAGTGGAGTATTGCCCAGTTCGTTTACGAGTACATCTTGTTGGCCATGCCGCTGATCAAAGTTTACGATTGCAAAGCGGAAGCAGAGCTACCCTGTGACCAGGAAATGCTGGACCGGCTTGCGCTGGCACCCGACGAAGCAGAAGAAGAACAAACCAACAACCCCCTCTGGGATGCCCTGAGAGATTGGGATAAGGAAGAAAATAATTAACAATTAAGCGTATCCCTGGGGATACTGACGATAAAAACAACTGAAATGGCACATCCTAAAAGTAGAATTTCCAAGCAACGCAAGCGCAAGCGTCGTACGCATTACAAGGCGGAGGCTCCCAGCGTAGTTACCTGTAAGGCCACTGGCGAGCGCCACCTAATGCACCGTTCCTATTCCGACGTGGAAGGTAACACCTTCTACCGTGGCAAGTTGCTGATCAAGGCACCGGAACTGGACTAGAAGCAGTAGCCTAAGCTATTCGCTTTTTTGGTAAAAAATAGGAAGCTCCTGCCTGTTGTTCGGGTATGGGGCTTTTCCTGTTTGATTAGTGACAAGTTATAAACAACCTAAACATGAAGCAAATAATTTACACGCCCGATGCTCCGGCACCGGTAGGCCCCTACAGCCAGGCTATTGTTCACCAGGGAACGCTCTACGTGTCTGGTCAAATTGCAATCGAGCCCGCCTCCGGCGAACTGATGACCCGCACCATTGAAGAGGAAACCCACCAGGTGATGAAAAACCTGCAGGCGGTACTCAAGGCAGCGGGTATTACCTTTGAAGAAGTGATCAAGTGTTCGGTTTTTGTGAGTGACATGAACAACTACGGCCGGATCAACGCCGTCTACGGCGAATATTTCAACGAAGCTACTGCACCGGCCCGCGAGCTGGTGGAAGTGGCTAACCTGCCCAAGTTTGTCAATATCGAAATTTCACTGATTGCCGCTATCGATTAATAACCTTTTGCTTTATGGACACGATTCTTTCCGGTATACAACCCACGGGAAACCTGCATTTTGGCCGCTATTTTGGGGCTATACAGAACTGGATGCAATTGCAGGAGACCTATGATTGCCTCTATTGCGTAGTAGACTACCACGCGATGACCATGCCTTTTGTTCCAGGTAAATTACGGGAAAACAGCTGGGAACTGGTCTACAACCTGTTGGCCGTTGGGATCAAACCGGAGAATTTGTTCATCCAGTCGCTCGTGCCCGAGCACACGGAACTGGGTTGGATCCTCAACTGCTTTGCCAGCTATGGTCAGCTGACCCGCATGACCCAGTTCAAGGACAAAAGCAGCCAGAGTGAAGAACAGGCGGAGGGATTTGTCTCGGTGGGGCTGTACACCTACCCGGTTTTGCAGGCGGCGGACATCCTCATCTACAAAGCAACCAAGGTGCCCGTCGGCAAGGACCAGGAACAGCACCTCGAGCTGACGCGCAACATTGCCCAACGCTTCAATAACGAGATCGGGAAAGAATTCTTCGCCCTCCCGGAGGCCTTGTATACCGAGATTCCCAAGGTAATGTCTACGGCTGACCCCCTGCGCAAAATGAGCGCCAGCCAGGGCGAGAAACACAATATTGACCTCTTTGCCGATTCCGACCGCATTCGCAAGCAAATCCGCTCAGCAGTCACGGATACCGGCGAAGCGGTGGAAGGCGTGATGAGTCCGGGCGTGGAAAACCTCTTCAGCCTGCTCCGCGCTGCCGGACAAACGGCTGCCTACGACAGCCTTTTACTCGATTACCAGGCCGGTGCCCTGAAATACGCCGATTTGAAGTATACCGTCGCCGAAGGCCTGGTAGCGATCAGCGAACCTATTCGCGAGCGCAAAGCGGCCATTGCGGCCGACAAAAAAGCCGTTAAAAACCAGATTAAAGCCAGCGCCGCCGCCATCCGCACCCGCGCCCAGGAAACCGTGCGCGAAGTGAAAGAACTGGTTGGGCTGGCTAATGTGAAGTTTTAAGGCGAGCGAAGAGGTGGGAAGGCGATCGAAATCGGAAGTCGGAGGTGGGAAGGCGGAAATTTTAGATCGGGTAAAGGTGTAAGCGTGTAAGTGGCGGGTGACCTTCCCTGTAAACATACCTGCATCCTTAAGAGATGCTGTGTTACAGCCTGGCACTGAATCCTGAAGGGATTCCATGTTTATAACACAATGCCTATAGCCTTTGGTGCGACCCCGCTGGGGTCGGAAAGAATTGGTGGTGTTAGGGCTAACATAATTTGACCGCGCTGCGGTCGTTTTTTCGGCCATGCTGACGGGTGACAGTTTCCAATAATCGAGGATGGTCAAGAGTCCTCCCCCCTGCCCCCCTCCAAAGGGGGACTTTAGACTGTGCTCCGACATCGGACAGGTCGTTTTTTCGGCCATGCTGACGGGTGACAATTTCCAATAATCGACGCTGGTCTCGCCCTACTTTTACACTTTTCCCCGTTTACACCTTTACACGGTCCTCACTTCCCACCTCCCACTTCCCCCCCCCCATTCATGGGGTTTACCCCGCCCGGTTTACCCCTTACCTTTGGCGCAAATGATGTAATTAGATATCCAAAATATCAGGTGAGTGGATTGACCACGAACTAAACTCCAGTGAAATTTTTTGATTTTGGATTTCTCTCTCAATGTTTGACTCCAACAATTTACGGCTTCTTCCACTCTGGAAGGAGCCGTAATTGTTTATTGGCCGACCTATTATTTTTGGCAAAAATCCCCTTTGGGGTTCCGTTTCTGCTAAAAAAGAGTTGCACTTTTTATCTTTGTGGCCACAACTGTAAATATGTCCATTTTAAAGATAGGTTTGGTACAACAAGCTAACACGAGCGATCGTGCGGCCAACATCGCTAAAAGCATAGCAGGGATTCGCCAGTGTGCCGCTCAGGGTGCCCAGTTGATCGTGCTGCAGGAATTACACGGTGGCCTGTACTTCTGCCAGACGGAAGATACCGAGGTATTCGACCAGGGGGAGACTATTCCCGGCCCTACGACCCATACCCTCGGCGCCATTGCCCGGGAACTGGGCGTGGTGCTGGTGTTGTCCTTGTTCGAAAAGCGCGCACCGGGGCTTTACCACAATACGGCGGTGGTCATGGAAAAAGACGGTACCATCGCCGGCACCTACCGCAAGATGCACATCCCGGATGATCCGGCTTACTACGAGAAATTTTATTTTACCCCCGGGGACCTGGGATTCACGCCCATTGACACGTCGGTGGGGCGCCTGGGCGTGCTGGTCTGTTGGGATCAGTGGTACCCCGAAGCGGCCCGCCTGATGGCGCTGGCGGGCGCCGAGGTGCTCATCTACCCAACGGCCATAGGTTACGAACTTACCGATTTGCCCGCCGAGCAGGATCGCCAGTTTGGCGCCTGGCAAATCAGTCAGCGCGGGCACGCAGTAGCCAATGGCCTGCCCGTGGTGGCGGTCAACCGCACCGGCTTCGAACCCGACCCTTCGGGGGTCACGGGCGGCATCCAGTTTTGGGGGCAAAGTTTCGTCACTGGCCCCCAGGGCGAAATCATTTACCAGGCTGCAGCTAACGAAGAAATGGCGGTCGTCGTCGACATTGACCGCCAGCGTACGGAGTCGGTGCGCCGGATCTGGCCGTTCTTTCGGGACCGCCGGATCGATGCTTATGACGGATTGCTGAAACGCTACCTGGATTAATGGGGATTCCCGGCGATGGGATAACAAGCAACTCGCCCCACCCATTTGTGGAAGAAGGATGGATTTCCAGGCTGCCGATTGGTGCGTTTTACTGGTAATTAAGATAATGTAAAACATTTAAAGTGATAGGTTAAATGCAGCGTATTGGACTAAAGTCACCAGTATTTTAAAGAATCTCATTAATTCAAGTTACCTTTAAGCAACCAGCCCGTTAGTCGTGTTTGACTATTTCCCTACACCTATTCTTTATATTCTATTAAACGGTCTTTTGACTAGTGGTCTGTCAAGTGTTAATTTTCCGGTTGAGTGTGAGCGAATTTTGGGGCTAATCAAGGCGGGGGTTCCCGCGCATAGCACCGCTACGTAAGGGGTTCTCCAACGCAGAGTAGCCGCAAAAGACGCCACAGGCTACCGGAAGTTTTAGCCTTGACAGACCACTAGATCTTTCTACCAGCAAAGGAAGCATTGCTTCTTTGCCAGCAAACGAGCCTTTGGGTTGGCTGAATCTAATTATATCGCAACTACCTTAAATTAAATGGAAAAACAGTATTTCACCATTGAGCAGGCGCTTAACATGGACCTGCCTCCCCTAATTATCTATGCCGCTCCGGTCATGTTTATCTTGGTTCTCATAGAGTGGTACATTCGCACCAGGGAATTAAAGGAACACTATGATACCAAGGATGGGTTTTCCGCACTTGCTATTGGTCTGGGCAACATTGGGGTCAGTGCCCTCGTCAAGGTATTACTTTTTGCAGTAATCCTGTTTTTTTACAATATGGTTCCCTGGTCCATTCCGCCGGTCTGGTGGTCTTACCTCTTGTGTATCGTGGCCATCGATTTTTGTCGGTACTGGTCCCACCGGTTTTCGCACCAGCTGCGGTTAATCTGGGCCACCCACATTACGCACCACAACTCGGAGCATTACAACTTCACCGTTAGCTTTCGGCTCTCGTGGACCCAGCACATCAAGATCATCTTCTTCATTCCGGTAGCCCTCATGGGTTTTCACCCGGTGGTTTTCTTCATTGCCAACCAAATTGAAGTACTGTACCAGTTTTGGATACACACCGAGTTGATCAAGAAGTTGCCGGCCCCCATTGAGTATATCTTTACTACGCCGAGCCACCACCGGGTCCACCACGCTACCAACGACAAGTACCTGGATAAGAACTACGGATCAACGTTCATCATCTGGGATCGGATGTTCGGCACTTTTCAGCTGGAAGAAGAAAAAGCCAATTACGGTATCCTGAAGCCAGTGAACAGTTACAACCCCGTGTGGCTGGTATTCCACGAATGGGTAGATATTTTCAAGGACTTAGGTCGTTACCGGACGCCCAGAGCCTGGTGGCGGATTCTCTTTGGCAGCCCGAACATGAGCTTGAACAAAGAGTACTATTACGGCAATCAGCCGGCTGCTTCCACGGCAGTAATAGCTCAAATTAGGCAGGCAAAAGACGAAAAGTAAATTTCTTAACCTGCAATTCATAAAGAAAAGGGATTTTTGTTGCTGGTACTGTTTCACCTCCGGGATGAGCACTACCAGCAACAGCTTTTCAAAGCAAAAATGCCCTGCCTGTGCAACCCATACTCCCCACCCAGCCTATAGCCTGGTCTTCTTACTTTCTCGTTACCGTGTTTTTCTTAGCTTCCTTTCTACTGATTTTAGTACAATGGCAATTTAGCCAGCTCACGGGATCGGTACTTATTTTTGGCCAGGGCATTCTGCAGTTGGTCCTTACCCTGATTCTGATTTTACGCTGGGTGCAGCCCGCCCGCAAATGGCAATTGCTGGCCCAATTCTTCCATAGTTTTTTCATTATTTTACTTTGTGGCCTGCTGATCAGCGAAAGCTATATACGTTGGCAGGAAGGTATTACCGTATTAACCAACGAAGCGTTGCCGATCCTGTTACTCAGTTTTGGTGGATTGTTGCTGCTTTCCCGTTTGTTTGTCCATTTGTCCGATGGCCATTTTTCTCAGCTGGGTCACCGGATTGCCTGTTTCGCCTTTCCCTGGCTGTCGGGCGGGCTGACCGTCGTACTTTTTATTACGCATTTCACGGGTTGGTTCTGGTTAGACAACCTGGTGGCTGGGATTACGGCCTGTCTGTTAGGGTTGGTAGCCCTCTTTTTTCTTCTCGATGGCTACTGGAATATTCTGGAAGCGAAAGTTTAAGCCATTAACATTGATTTTACGCCCTATATTTCTGATTAGTAGATAGTTGAAGTATTTAAGTGTTTTGTTTGTTAAGTTACTTATCTCCTATTTTACAATTACTTAAAGTCAGTTTAAAACCCAGTTAAGGTAGCCGCCGTAAGTTTGCAACGAATTTTTAAATCAACTGCTGCACTTATGATGAATAGTAAACTATACTTATCACTTATCCTGGCGCTGGCGTCAGTTTTTTCTCTGACCGCTCAGATCGTCATCACCGATGCTGATTTGGTGGGTAATACGACCTATAACTGGACCAACGACAACGTGTATCTGCTCGATGGATTGGTATTTCTCGAAGAAGGAGGGGTACTAAATATTGAAGCAGGAACCGTTATTAAAGGTAAATCAGAAGGTGATGTCACGACGGGTGACAACACTTCGGCGTTGATCATCTCGCGCGGCGCTCAAATTTTTGCCGAAGGAAGTGCTACCGCGCCCATCATTTTTACGGCGTCGGGAGACGACGTAACGGATCCTGGTGATTTCCTGGCGGAAGACCGGGGAGAGTGGGGCGGACTTATCATTCTCGGCTATGCAACGATCGCCCGTCCGGGTGGTGAAGACAATATTGAAGGGATTAATGCCGACGAAACTCGCGCCCGTTTTGGTGGTGGTGCTACTCCTGATGATGCGGATAACAGTGGTGTTTTGCGCTACGTATCTATCCGCCATGGCGGCGCTGCTCTGGCGCCTGGTGACGAAATCAACGGACTCACCCTTGGCGGTGTAGGTGCTGGAACGGTCATTGACTACATTGAAATTTTCGCCAACCTCGACGATGGTATCGAATGGTTTGGCGGAACGGTTAACATCAAGCACGCTGCCGTATCTTTCTGCGGGGATGATGCTTTTGACTACGACTTTGGTTACCGCGGTAAAGGCCAGTTTTGGTTCTCGCTGCAAAGCTCCGAATATTCCACCGGACGTGCGGGAGAACACGATGGTGCGAACCCCGACACCCAGCCCCCCTTCAGCCAGCCGACCATTTACAATGCGACCTACATTGGCATTGGCGCTACGGTAGCGAACCCGCCCGGTGGGGATGCGGATGATTTCACCATCCTCATGCGGGACAACGCGGGTGGCTTTTACAACAACTCTATCTTCACCGAATTCCCAGGCATTGGCCTGGCCATTGAAGACCGGGATGGCGACGATGCTTTTGATCGTTTAGCGGCGGGTGATATCGCTTTCACGGACAATACCTGGTTTGGTTTTGGTTTAGGTAATACGGCTGCTGCTTTATTCAAAGCAGTAGGTACCGACGAAGTCGTCCTGCCTGCTTCTTCGGCCACTGTAGCGGCTACCCTGGCTGCTGCCAACAATGGTTTTGCAAACCCTGCCATTGCCAGCATTAGCCGCGAACCTAATGGCCTCTTAGACCCGCGCCTGAACGCCAGTAGCCCCGTGCTGGGCGGTTACACCCCCGGAGCTGATGGCTTCTTCCAGCAGGTTACCTATCAGGGTGCTTTTGGCAATTCCGATCTTTGGCTGCGGGGCTGGACCGCGCTCGACAATATGGGTTACCTCGGTGACCTGGTGGAGCCGCTTTCTGGTTTTGATTGTGTTACCGTTACGGATACTGACCTGCAGGGTGGACAAACCTACAACTGGACGGCCAACAATTGTTACATCCTGGACGGCCTGGTATTCCTGGAAGCAGGTGGCGTGCTGAACATCGAACCTGGCACGGTTATCCGGGGCCAGGCAACCAATGACATTACCACTGGTGACAACACTTCGGCGCTGATCATTGCCCGTGGTGCGCAGATTTTCGCCAACGGTGAGGCTGATGCACCGATTGTCTTCACGGCCGTAGAGGATGATTTGGCCGATCCTACCGACTTCACCATCGCCGACCGTGGCGAATGGGGTGGTTTAATCATCCTGGGGCGTGCTACGATTGCCCGTCCGGGTGGTGAAGACAACATCGAAGGTATTAATGCGGACGAAGTTCGTGCCCGATTTGGTGGCGGCGCTTCGCCTGATAATGCCGATAACAGCGGCCGGTTGAAGTATGTGTCCATTCGCCATGGCGGTGCCGCATTGGCGCCCGGTGACGAGATCAATGGCCTTACCTTAGGTGGGGTAGGCTCGGGTACCGAAATCGATTACATCGAGATCATCGCCAACCTGGATGATGGTATCGAGTGGTTCGGTGGTACGGTGGATGTTACCCACGCTGCGGTTTCATTCTGTGGTGACGATGCATTCGACTACGACTTTGGTTACCGTGGACGTGGCCAATTCTGGTTCTCGCTACAAGGGCCTGACGAAGATACGGGTCGTGCTGGTGAGCATGATGGTGCCAGCCCTGATACGCAGCCACCTTTCAGCCAACCCACGATCTTTAACGCGACCTATGTTGGTTTGGGCGCCAATGTAACCAACCTGCCGGGTGGTGATGCGGATGATTTTGCCATCCTCATGCGTGATGATGCCGGTGGTTACTACAACAACTCAATCTTCACCGATTTCCCTGGCATTGCGGTGGCTATCGAAGATCGCACTGGCGAAGATACCTTTGACCGCCTGCAGGCCGGTGATCTGGCTTTCAACAACAACTTCTTCTTCAACTTCGGTGCCGGCACTACGCCTGCCAACTTGTTTGTGGCCGTGGGTACGGATGAAGTGGTCATTCCCGCAAGTTCTGCTGTAGTTGCAGCAGCTTTCATCGCCAACAACAATGTCTTGACCGACCCTCAACTGCAGCAAACGGATCGCGCTGGTGGTGCTGCCTTTGACCCCCGCCCGGTTCCTGGTGGCATGGGTGCTGTGGGTGCGCCGGCTCCTGCTGATGCGTTCTTCCAGACGGTACCTTACTTCGGTGCTTTTGCGCCGGGTAACGGCAACAACAGCCCTTACTGGTTGGCTGGTTGGACGGCTGTTGATGCGTATATGCAGGTCGGTTTGTTTACGGGTGTCAATAGCCAAACGGCTAACGGTTTCCTGCTGGATGCACCGGTGCCCAACCCTGCCAATACCCTGACGGTAGTAACTTTTGAATTGCCGGTTGCGGCGGAGATATCCCTGGTCATTGTGGATGTGACGGGGCGTCCCGTAATGACCCTGAAGCAAAACGAGCGATTGTCAGCTGGTTTCCAGACGACGACCGTCAATACGGCCAACCTGCCCAACGGCATGTATTTGGTCGTGTTACAGGCAGCGAATACGCAATTGCTACAAAAGCTGATCGTCAACCATTAAGCTTGCCGGCCTGGATGGGTACGGTATCTGAAAGGTAGATACAATGACTGGTTATGGTGGCCTGCTTCGTTCGAAAGGACGGGGCAGGCTACCGTTGTTGGTGCTAAATCAGTAAATTTTACGTCTACTTAACACGGTTGGTGTAAACTTAACACCTAGTTAAAACAGGAACAGTGACCTTTGTGGTATGCTTAGTGTCTTAAGGTTACTAAGTATTATTTAATGCTTGATTTAGTAACTAGTGCAAAAAAAACAATTCCAATGAAGAAAGTATTCTTCTTTCTAATCGGATTATTTCTGTTGGTCAATCTGCAGGCTCAAAAAGGTGCCATTACCGGTACCATTTATGATGCCACCGGTGAAGTCCTTTATGGCGCCAATGTAGTGGTAGAAGGAACCGGAACCGGAGCCCAAACAGATTACATTGACGGCAAGTACACTTTTCAGATTGAACCGGGTGTATACAACCTGATCGCTTCCTACATTGGCTATCCGGATACGCGGCTTTCCGGCATTACGGTGAAAGCCAACGGAACGACGGTTGTCGATTTTGTCATGGAAGAAAACACCGGTATTGAATTGGCGGAGGTCGTAGTCGTGGAAAAAGCATTGGAGCGCAGCGAAAACGCAGTTCTCTTGCTACGCAAGAAGTCGGACAAAGTACAGGACATCATCTCGTCAGCCGAAATTTCCCGCCTGGGAGCTGGTGATGCTGCTGCTGCCCTGACCAAAGTGACCGGCACCACCATCGTGGACGGCAAATACGTTTACGTACGGGGCTTAGGCGATCGCTATTCAGCCACGACCTTGAACGGGCTGCGGTTGCCTTCGATTGATCCTTACCGCAACAGTGCCCAGTTGGATCTTATTCCCACCAGCTTGTTGGACAACATCGTTACTTCCAAGACTTTTACGCCAGATCTGCCCGGTGATTTCACCGGTGGAAGCGTGAACATCAAGTTGAAAAACCTGCCCGAACGCTTCACCTGGTCGGTGTCGGCCTCTACGGCTTACAACGCGCAGAACAATTTGCGCGATGATTTCCAGTCTTACTCCAACCCTGGTCAAAGCCGGTTGGGTTTCAATGATGGCACCCTCGATTTACCTTCCGTTATCACCGATGCGGCGGCCATTGAGTTGGGTGCATTCGACCGCTCTGCTGCGCGGGAAGCTCGTCGGGATGATGCCCTGGCTACTGCCCTGGACAAAGGTGTGCGCTCCCTGAACGGCAGCATGGCCCCCACGACCACCAGCAATACCCTGGATTACGGCCTGAGCGCCAGCATTGGTAACCAGTTCACGCTGGGCGAAATGAAAGTAGGCGTCTTTGCTACTTTAGGTTTTGCCAAAGATTACTCCCAGTACCAGGGAGGAGTCAACGCCAGCTATGTGGCTTCTCCGGGCGAAGAGCAACTGATTCAAAATTTCAACCTGACGGATGACCGCAGCGAAGAATCGCCTAGCCTAAACGGTATGGTGGGTCTTTCCTTGCGCCCCAACAGTGCGAACAGCATCAACCTTTACGCCATCTACAGCCACCAGGCTTTCCTGGAAGGTCGTACCCTGCAGGGCACCTACGACGATTACGGCATTGGCGGAGCGAATAACTACTTCCTGTCGCAAACCCAAAGCTTCATGGAGCGGGAACTCATTGACTACGTCGTCAGCGGAGAACATACCTTGGTTGGCTTGAACAACATGCGTATCGAATGGGCCGCCAACTACGTAGACTCTCGTCAGGATGAGCCCAATCTGCGGTTTTTAGCCTATGGGTTTGAAAACGATCGCTACGACATCAACGAATCCCTCTTTAATTTGCCTTCTCGTTTTTGGCGTGATCTTTCTGATGACGCCTACCAGGGTAAATTGGATATCACCTTGCCTTTCCTACAAAAGAAGGACCGGGGCAATAGCATTAAGTTTGGTGGTTTCTACAATACCAAATCGCGGGACTTCAACGAGGTACAGTACATCTACGGACAACGCAATGAGCAGCGGCTGAATGACCTGGATGGTGATGTAGCCCAGTATTTTGGCTCCGAAAATATCGGTATTATCGGTGGAGAGCCGGGTAGTAACCGCATCGGCCTCTATCTGATCGACAACTCGCTGCTGTCCAACAGTTATACTGGACAGTTTGATATTGCGGCGGGCTACCTGATGACGAGCCTGCAGTTTGGTAATTTGAAAGTGGTAGGTGGGGTACGCGGCGAGCAGACCAGCATTTTCGTGGAAAGTGATATCGTGCCCAACGAATACCGCCAGGCAGAACTGGCCAACCGACCAGTAGACAGCTTGCGGATTGCCAACAACCAGGCCAAGATCGATACTTTTTCTTTCTTACCTGCCCTGAACCTCATCTATTCGCTCGGCGACAAAGCTAATTTGCGGCTGAGCGCCACCCAAACGATTGCGCGCCCTAACATGCGCGAAGTCGCACCTTTTGGCTCGTTTGGCTTCATTGGTGATCCGACGGTTTTTGGTAATCCTAACCTGAATCTTACGCGCATCAACAACTTTGATATCCGCTACGAGCTTTTCCCCAATGCGGGTGAAGTGTTGGCGGTCAGCGCTTTTTACAAGCAGTTCAATGATCCCATTGTACAAACCTACCGTTTTGCCGGTAACCCCCAGTTTACGTGGGTCAATACCGATAAAGGCAATTTGTACGGGGTCGAGTTGGAAGTGCGCAAGAACCTCGATTTTGTGAGCAGTAAATTGGACGACTTTTCGGTGAGCGCCAACTTCGCCTACATCAACAGCCAGGTGACGATCGATGAGCGGGAGTGTGCCTTGAGCCGGGAGATTGATCCGGAATTCAAGTGTGAGCGCCAATTTGCCGGACAATCACCCATCGTAGCCAATTTCAACCTGAGCTACACCAACGCTGACAACGGCTGGGATGCGATTCTGGCGTACAACTATTTTGGTGACCGCCTGACCGCCGTAGGCGCCGTGGGTGCTCCTGATATTTTTGAAAAAGGCCGTGGACAATTGGACTTTTCACTCAGCAAGGAAATCAATAACCTCAAAATAAGCCTGCGAGCCCGCAACCTGTTGGACCCCAACTATCGGCGCTTCTCAGACTTCAACGGGGAAGAATATGTCTTTTCTAACTACCGCCGCGGACGCGAACTGAGTTTCGGTTTGTCTTACAGTATGTAGTAGTGAAGTGTAAATTGCACTAGATTACTCAAGCGTAATCCCCAAATGCCCTCCGGCTTGCCGGAGGGCATTTATTATAAAACTTAACCTTCACTTAACCCAACCCTTCTACCCATGCCCGTGGAATTGATATATTTGTCGGGTATTTAATCAGACCACCAAATTATTCTACTGTATGGATCCTACCTTAGTCATCATGTGGGTTGGCTTTATTCTCGCTGGCTACTCCGTTGTAGGTAACGACTCCATCCAAACGCTGGGAACCTTTCTTTCCTCCAACGAACAACGCGCCTGGTACGTGTTGTGGATGTACGCGGGCAGTATCCTGGCTTTTACCTTGCTCTACGGTTGGTACCACTATTCGGGCGACGTGAGCTACGGGCGGCTACAGAAATATGCGTTCATCGAAAACATGACCTGGCCCTACCTCTTGCCACCGCTGGTGCTGATGTTGCTCACCCGCTCGGGCATTCCGGTGAGCACCTCGTTTCTGATCCTTACTTTTTTTAAGCCCAGCGGCCTCTACGACATGACTATGAAGTCGATACTGGGCTACGTGCTGGCCTTTGCGCTGGCGATCCTTGTTTGGCAGGCGATCACCAAATTGCTGGATCGGCGGTTTATCGAGAACCCGATTACTCCGCGCGAAAACCGCATCTGGACGGTACTCCAGTGGTGCTCTACCGGCTTCTTGTGGGGGCAGTGGCTGATCCAGGATTTTGCCAATATTTTTGTCTACCTGCCGCGGGGTCTCACGGGCCTGGAAATCACCCTGTCGCTCACTATCCTCCTCCTTTTGTTGGGCTACATCTTCTACTCCCGGGGAGGGAGTATCCAGGAGATCGTCAAGGCCAAAACCAATACCGTCGATATTCGTTCGGCTACCCTCATCGATTTTCTTTACGCCCTGATTCTGTTGTTCTTCAAAGAGTACAGCAACGTGCCCATGTCTACTACCTGGGTATTCCTCGGCCTGCTGGCAGGCCGGGAAATTGCGATTCGCTACCAGTTGGGCAAAGCCGGGACGGGCGTCAACCCAACCTCCCTCCGCTACGTGGGCATGGCCATGAACGCCGTGCTGTTGGCCATGGTGCTGTACATTGTATACCTCCGCGACCAGGTGAGCAATCAGCTCATCGGTGCCTTTGCGGTGCTGATCATCATCCGGGCGGTCGTCGTCTTTTGGGAAACCAACCGTCAGGGGATTGCCTTCAAGGGGACCTTTCGCATGGTGGGCCTGGATTTGGGCAAAATCACCTTTGGTTTGGTGGTCAGTATTGCCCTCGTTTATATTATGAAATACCTGACGGCTGGAGCCGTAGGTTAAAAGCAACGGGGCGGTTAAAAATCCTATTATTTTCTATCTTCGTCCTATGAAGACAACCCGTACCCATTTAGTACTTACCCTCAAGGGAGCGGCCATGGGCATTGCCGAAACCATTCCGGGGGTTTCCGGCGGCACCATTGCGTTTATCACCGGCATTTACGAACGCCTGCTGCAAAGTATTGGCAGCTTCGGCCCCGTGGCCTGGCAAGCCTGGCGAACTGCTGGTTTCCGCGGTTTGTGGGCTGCCATCGACGGCAATTTCCTGCTCTTCCTTTTCGGAGGAATGGGGTTGGGCATCCTGGCCGGCATCTTCGGGATGTCTTATTTACTGACTACTTTTCCCTTACAGGTATGGGGCTTTTTCTTTGGCCTGATCGTCGCTTCGGCCTGGTTCGTTGGCCGGGAGGTGCCGCACTGGAATAAGGCCACTATTGTTGCGCTGGTACTGGGAACGGTCGTCGCCTACGGCGTTACCGTTGCTGCTCCGGCCCAGGGTAGTGAGTCGTTGTTGTACGTTTTTGGTTGTGGGGTGGTTGCGATCTCCGCGCTGATGTTGCCCGGCCTTTCGGGAAGTTTTATGCTGCTCCTGTTGGGGATGTATCAATTTATTTTGCACCAGACCCTGAAAGAAGGCGTGCTGGAACAGCACGATCCGGGAGCCGTCGTGGTGTTGGGTGTTTTCGGCCTGGGCTGTCTGGTGGGCGTGCTCACTTTTGCCCGGGTATTGTCGTGGCTTTTTGCCCACTACCGCGATCTGACGATGGCAGGCCTGACGGGCTTCATGATCGGCAGCCTCAATAAAGTCTGGCCCTGGCAACAGGTGCTGGAGACCCGCATGAATAGCAAAGGCGCGGAACAGGTTCTTTTCTCAAAAAGTGTTGGCCCCGGTAACTTTGCCACCCTCAACGATAATTTTTTATACGGTAACGACCCCCAGTTGCTATCCGTTCTGGTGGTCATGTTGGTGGGTTTTGGCTTCATTTTTGTAATTGAACGATTTGGTGCCAGTTCTGCGGCTACCAACTAGCTGGACAAAACATCCGCCCTCATACAACCCTACGATATGATTCGCTTCGGCCTGATCGGCTACCCGTTGTCCCATTCTTTTTCGCAGGGCTACTTCACCCGGAAATTCCAGGAGGAAGGAACCCAGGATCGTTATCGCTACGACAATTTTCCGTTGGCCAGCATCCAGGATTTCCCGACTATGCTGGCGCAGCACCCCGATTTGCGGGGCATTAACGTGACCATCCCCTACAAAGAAGCCGTCATTCCTTTTTTGGATGCCTTGGACCCTGCGGCAGCTGCGATTGGCGCCGTCAACACCATTCGTATTGACCAGGGAAAATTAACGGGCTACAATACCGATGTGATAGGTTTTGGCGAAAGCCTGCACGATTTCTTAGCACACCACGGTGGTCCTTCCCAGGGTGCCCTGGTGCTGGGGACCGGCGGTGCGGCCAAGGGCGTAGCCTGGGTGTTGCGGCAGGCAGGCATTCCTTTTACTTATGTGTCCAGAACAAAAAGCAAGGAACAATTGTCTTATTCACAACTCACCGCGGCCCATTTAGCAAAAGTTGACCTAATTGTCAACACCACGCCATTGGGCATGTCACCAGCGGTTGACAATTTTCCGGATATTCCTTATCATTGTCTGAATGCCCGACACCGACTTTACGACGTCATCTACAATCCACCTAAAACTGTTTTTTTACAAAAGGGCGAAGCCCAGGGTGCCGCTATCAGGAATGGCCTGGCTATGCTGCACGGCCAGGCCGAAGCAGCCTGGACAATTTGGCGGCAAACAAATTGATTTTCCGACTACCTTTGTGTTGTGCTAATAAGTGTTGTGCTAATAAGTATTGTGCTAATAAGTATTGTGCTAATAAGTATTGTGCTAATAATCCCAATAATCTAAAATGCTTCTTCTCATGAAAAAATCAGGTAAGCCCGTACCGAAGAACCCGGAGAAAACTGCCGCTATTGCTCAGGCTTTGGCGGGTGACCAGGTGTTGCAACTGGATTTCTCCAATACGGAGATTGCCTTTGCGGCAAAATCCAATGAGCAATTGAAAAAATCTGCCTGGATGTTTGGCCTGATGAACAAGCACTGGCTGGTGGGCCTGGGTTCCAAAGTGGGACTAACCGCTATTCGGATGCGGCTGCCCTTCGTGGAAGGAATTGTCAAGCATACCGTTTTCGAGCAATTTTGTGGGGGCACGACCCTCCTGGAAAGCATCCCGACTATTGAGGAGTTGGACAAATATGGGGTGAAGACCATTCTGGACTACGGTGCGGAAGCCAAAGAAAAGGAAGGGGACTTCAACCATACGATGAAGGAGGCCATTCGGGCCATCGAATTTGCGGCCACCACCAGCGCAGTGCCGGTGGTGAGTACCAAAATTACGGGTATGGCTCGTTTCGGATTGTTGCAAAGCTTGCAGGAAGGCGAACCTTTTACTTCCGAAACCCGCCAGGAATACAAAAACGTGCTCAAGCGGCTGGATGCCATCTGCCACGTGGCGGTGCACCGCCAGGTCGGCGTATTTTTCGACGCCGAAGAAAGCTGGATACAGGATAGCATCGACCACCTGGTTACCGTCATGATGCGCCGCTACAACCGCGACCAGGTTTACGTCTACAACACGTTCCAATTTTACCGGCATGATCGTTTGCAGTATCTTTTTGACGCTTTCCGGTTGGCCGAACAAGGGGGCTACAAATTGGGCGCCAAACTGGTACGAGGTGCCTACATGGACAAAGAACGGGCCCGGGCCGAGGAAATGGGGTATCCTTCACCCATTCAGCCCAATAAGGAAGTTGCCGATGATGCTTTTGATACGGCGCTGCGCTTTTGTGTCGACCATTACGAAAACATTGCCGTTTGCAATGCTTCGCACAACGCCAAAAGCGCACACTTGCTGGCGGAGTTGATTACAGAAAAAGGTATTCCCCGGGACCACCCCCACCTCAATTTTTGTCAGCTTTACGGGATGAGTGACAACATCACGTTCAACTTAGCTGCCGCGGGGTTTAACGTAGCCAAATATGTCCCCTACGGACAAGTGCGGGAAGTGGTTCCCTACCTTATCCGCCGGGCGCAGGAAAACAGTTCCGTTACCGGCGACATGAGCAGGGAGTATGGGCTGGTGCTCAAGGAGATGAAACGGCGGGGAATAGCATGAAAAATATGTTAATTTTAATAAATACTTACTTTAGTCTATTAATAAAAAACTATATTTGTATACCGCTTTTTTAAGCAGGCAGGCCATATCCGGTGTTTTTAACACCAATTTCTAGCCTGGAGAACTAACTATGAATACATACACACTTTGTTGTAAAATCTAATAGGGGCTACGCTGTAGCCAAAAATATTAGTAAGCACGTATTGATTGCTTTTTTCCCATGAACATGCATTTGCCTGAAAACTGGTTGCTAGCCATTGGTTCGTTTGGAAAACTGTTTAGCGGGCAGAAAATGGAAGAAGTGTATGTTCAACTATCTACAAAAAAAAAGGGCTGCTTTTTGCGAGCATTGGGCTTTGTTTTTTTCCACTGATCACCTGGGGGCAACCTTGTGGGGTACAGGAGGAAAACCTGCTCGATACGCAAATTCCAGTTACCGGTTTAAACAACTCAACTCCTGAAGTCTATTGCCTGGATTTCAGATTTGACTTCGATGTCAGTGGTTTTCCTATTGGAATCACCATGGACCTCTGGCACGAGTATGAAGGTGATTTAAGCATCTTCGTGGAAGCTTGCGGACAAGTGCTCAACGTTCTGCAGCGACCGGGTGCCGTGGGTAACTGTGACGCCGGTTGCTCGGGGTTATTCAGTAATTGTGGTAGTGGTGCCCCGATTGGTACCGAAGCTGAGCCAGCCATCATTAATTTTTACAATTTTGGACCCGAACCCGACAACGGGATAGCCGCCGGTGGGTCCTTCGGCCTGACCCTCGATGACTCCTGTGGGGTAAGTACCCTGGGATTGAACACGTTTGAATCCTTGTGGAGCAACTGCCCAGGTGGCCTGGTAGAAGCCCAGATTTGCTTTTCTGACCATGCTTTTCTGCATCGGGGTTATGTATCCAACCTCGCTTTTATCTTTCCCAACCTAACGATCTGTGGTTGTCTGGATCCCGGCGCGATCAATTACAATCCCGATGCCAGTGTGGGTGGAACCTGTTTATACGACTGTCCGGATTTGGGCATTGCCGTAGCCAATTCTAGTTTCAACCTTTGCGCCGGTGGCGATACCATCAGCTTAGCGGCCAGCGCCCTGCTGGCGGATAGCCCAACCTTTGAATGGGTAGGGTCGGGCAATTCGACCAGCTACCTGGCCAACGCCCAGGCGCCCACTACCGAAGTGTATATTCCCGCCGATTTTGTCGGCACCATCAGCTATACGGTCACGGTCCGCGACGCCTACGGCTGCCTTGAATCGGAAACGGTTACCGTTGATGTGTTGCCCGCAGCTGTCCCCGTCATCACGGGCGACCTTTTTGTCTGTGGCAATGATAGCACGACGCTGTTGCTGACCGGCGGCCCTTTCGCCAGCCAGTTGTGGAATACCGGGGCCACGGGTGATACCCTGCGCGTAGCCGCCGGACCGTATGCGGTAACGGTGACTTCAGCTAACGGTTGCTCCCGAAGTACCACTTTTACCGTCGGTGCGTATGACCTTCCCAGCCCTGCTATTTTGGGCCCCGACAGCAGCTGCGTAGGAGAGAACGTGGTCTTACGGGCGGATACTGTTTTTGCTTCCTATCTGTGGTCAACCGGCGCTACGGCGGATTCGACCGTGGTGAGTGCCGCTCAGACTTATACCCTGGCAGTGGTCGATTCCAATGGCTGCACCGGAAGTGCTGCCTTTGTCCTGGCCCATTTTGATACCTTGGCTCCCCTTATTCTCGGAGCAGATCGGTTTTGTCCTGGCGATAGTGTACTCCTGGCTGCCGATCCCGGTTTTGCCACTTACCAATGGTCCACGGGTGATACCACCCTGACCACCTGGGTAGGCACCGCCGACACCATTCGCCTGACCGTTACCGAGACCAACAGTTGCCGGGCTACTACGGCGGTAGTTTTGCAGGAAAACCCGCTGCCGCAACCCCTCATTGTGGCCCCCGCAGCCCTTTGTCCTGGCGATTCAGCAACCCTGGCCAGCCAGCAAAGTTACCCGAATTACCAGTGGTCCACTGGCGAGATGACGGCTGCTGTGGTCACAACCGCGGCAGGTGTTTTTGAGCTGACCGTTACCGACAGTTTGGGGTGTAGTGGCAGTACGAGTTATAATTTGCTACCGGCAGTCCCCATTATGAGCAGCCTTACTGGTGATACTTTGTTTTGTGCAGGAACCACTACGACCCTGACCGTGACTCCTGCCGTCGCGTCCTATACCTATGCCTGGTCGAATCAGACCACTGACCCCACCGTTACTTTAGACCAGGCCGGAACCTACGTGGTCACCATTACCAGCGATCAGGGTTGTACCCAGGTATTACAACAAACAGTGGCGACCTATCCGCCAGCCAACGTCAATATCCAGGGGCCGGCCTTCATCTGTCTGGGGGACCGTGCACGCCTTAGTGCGCCGCTGGGTTTCAGTAGCTACCTGTGGTCTACGGGGGAAACCTCGGCCAGTATCACCGCCAGTACTGCGGGCACCTTCGACCTGGTACTCACCGACTCCAACAGCTGCCCCGTGCAGACCAGCTTTGTGCTGGGGCAATACCCATTTCCTGACCTGTCCATTAGCGGCGATACCCTCGTCTGTGCGGGAGAGCCCGGCCAGCTGTCTGCTACGCCTGGCTTTGCGACCTATACCTGGGGTGGTGGCGAGCAAACGGCAACGATTGATTTCCTGGTGCCCGGACTATACACCCTCACCGCTCAGGATAGCCTGGGCTGTACTGCTTCCGCAGCGGTGGAGGTGATGGAAATCGTATTGCAACCCACCATTGCCGGAACCGGGGTAATTTGTGCAGGCAGCACGACCCAACTGGGTGTAGCAGCTACTTTTCAGGCTTATTTATGGTCAGATGGCGCTACCGGCACCAGCATTACCGTCGACCAGCCAGGGGCGTACACGGTAACGGTAACCGATGCCCAGGGGTGCTCGGCAACGGCCAGCACCGTCGTTGTGGTCCAGGATTTACCCATGCCCACCATCGCTGGCGCGAATCCTTTCTGCCCCGGAGATAGTGCTACGCTGGTGGCTACGGCCGGATTTGTGTCGTACCAGTGGAGTTTGAATAACCAAAATACCTCTTCGGTCAACGTCAGTCAGGCCAGCACCTACACGGTCAGCGTCACCGATGCGGTGGGATGTGTAGGTACAGCTACGGCTGAAGTGACAACCTATCCACAACCTACGCCCACGATTACCGGAACGCTGGCCTTTTGCCCGGGTGCGCAAACCCTGCTGAGTAGTGGTTCAACCTTCTCCAGCTACCTGTGGAGCACCGGCGAAACTACGCCGGCGGTTGAGGTAGGCACACCCGGGGTGGTGGCACTTACCGTCGTCGACAACAATGGCTGCTCGGCCACGACCAGTGTCATGACCACTTCTTTTGCCACCGAGTTGCCCGTAATAAACGGGGATTTCATATTCTGTCTTACCGACAGCACCACCCTGCAGGTGGCACCAGATTTTGTAACCTACACCTGGTCGACGGGGCAAACCGGTCCACAAATAGTGGCCTCCGCTCCGGGGCTGGTGGCCGTGACCGTTACGGATGCCAATAACTGCCCGACCAACACCAGCATCCTGCTGGCTAACTACCCGGCCAGCCCGTTAGCAATTGTTGGTCCGGCAGGATTCTGTGCGGGTGACAGTGTAACTTTAACTACATCGGCTAATTACCCTGTCTATCAGTGGTCTACGGGCGCTACCGGCCCGGCGACCACCGTAACAGTTGGGGGCGAGATTACCCTGGCGGTAACGGATGTCAATGGTTGCGTGGCCCGCGATACGGTAGCGGTAGCAGCCTATGCTTTGCCGACCCCGACTATACTGGGGAACCTCAGCTTCTGCACCGGCAATACAACCACCCTTACCGCAGGTGGTGGAGATTTTGCCACCTACCAATGGTCGGATGGGAACACCGCCGCTGCGACGGTCATCGGCATCCCTGGTCCGGTTGCCCTGACCGTTACCGACGACAATGGCTGCCCGGCTGAAACAGGTGTGACCGTCACGGAAGTGGCCGAATTAACGCCCGAAGTAGTTGGTGAACTCCTGATTTGCCCCGGCGATTCAACCGTCCTGCGACCAACGGAGACGTTCGCCAGTTACCTGTGGTCTACAGGGGCCATGACGGATAGCATTGTCGTCTCTACTTCCGGAAATTATACCCTGGAGGTAACCGATGATGCCGGCTGCCAGGGGCTGGTTGCCGTAACGGTAAACACCTTCGCCAATCCCCTGGTAGAAATAACCGGTCCCCCCTATTTTTGTACGGGCTCCGCTACGGAACTGCAAGCCACTCCCGGTTTTGCCACCTACAGCTGGACCAACGGTACGGCGACCAATACCGTAGCGATTGACCAGGCGGGTGAGGTGGGGGTTATGGCCGTAGACGCAAATGGTTGCCGGGCACAGTCCAGCATTATGATCCGGGAGCAATTGCTACCCATCTTCGATGTGGCTGGCGCGCGGGCGTTTTGCGTCGATAGTTTTACGGCCTTAACCGTTGCGCCTGCTTTTGCGAGCTACCAGTGGAGCATGGGCGATACCACCCAGACCATTCTGATGACTTACAGCGGCGAATTTTCGGTGACGGTAACGGATGATTTTGGTTGCACAGCTGCCCAAACCATCGCGGTGACAAGCGTAGATTTACCCGTCGGCAATGTGGGGACCAACCAATTCCTCGACTGCGATACGCCAGTGGTGGTCTTAGGAAGCCCCCAATCGACCCAGGGAGGTGTCGCTTATCAGTGGACGGGACCAGGAATAGACTCGACCAATGCGCACTTGCTGCAACCCGAAGTGGCGTTGCCAGGTGTGTATTCCCTGGTTGTTACCGATACCCTGTTGGGTTGCGTGAGCGAGCCCGTTGGCGTACAGGTGACGGACTTGTCCTACGAACCCAGGGTGGTGCTGCGGGTATTGGACGTACTGGACTGTTCCACAACGATTGTAGTGGTGGATGGCAATGCTTCCGATAGCGGCCCGCAATACACCTACCAGTGGTACGACAGCAACCAGCAAGCCATTCCCGGTGCCAGCGGACCCCAGTACCAGGCCTTGACGGCGCAGATTTATACCCTGGAAATCATCGATACCCTGACCGCTTGTTCGGCCACGGCAGCTATTTTAGTAGAAGTAAACGAAAACTATCCCCAGTTAGACGCCGGGCCAGACCAGATACTGGATTGCAACCAACCGGTAGCCACCTGGAGCGGAACCGTATCGCCTGCCACGGCCAATATTTCCTTTACCTGGTCTACTTCCAATGGCAGTATACTAACCAACCCGGAAGACCTCCAAATTGCCACCAGCACCCCTGCCTGGTACGTGTTGGAGGCTACCGATCTGGAGAATGGCTGTACCAATCGCGATTCCGTATTGGTGACCCAAAACACAACAGCTCCGCTAGCACAAACGACGGGCAACCAGACCCTGGGTTGTAATGAAAGCACCGCCACCCTCAATGGTGCCAGCAGTTCCATGGGAGCCAATTTTCAGTACCAATGGTTGTTCAACGGGCAAGCCATTCCGGCAGCCAATGCGCTGCAACTGGTCGTGGCGGAACTGGGCAACTATACCCTGGTCGTTACGGATACGACCAATGGCTGTGCGGCAGTTACCACTGCCGAAGTAGACCGGGACGAGGCTGCCCCACAGGCCTTCTCTACCGCTTTTGTACCACCCACCTGTGCGGGCGACCAGGACGGCAGTATCCTGATTGGCCAGGTAACAGGCGGATGGCCTCCTTATCTGTATAGTCTGGCGGGTGGCGCGTTTGTGCCCGCTTCCCAGTTTACCGGACTGGGTGCCGGGAGCTATGCCTTGGTCATCGAAGATGCCAACGGTTGCCAATTGAACGCCTTGGTCAACCTGCCGGATGGCAATGATGTACAGCTGGAATTAGGCCCCAATCAAACCATTCAGGAAGGGGAGGAGGCGGCGATCTTTCCCCAGGTAAGCATCGACTCCGCAGCCATCCGCCAGCTCCAGTGGCAAACGGTGGCCGACCTGTCTTGCCCGGAATGCCTCAACCAGCTCAGCCTGGCACTTACCACCTCTACCCAGTTTTTTCTGACCATAACGGATGAAAACGGGTGCTCGGCACGGGACAACCTGACCATCTTTGTGGAGAAATTTCGCAATATCTACGTGCCCAATGCTTTTTCGCCCAATGGCGATGGGACCAACGACGAGTTCTATATTTTCACCGACAACAAAAGTGTCAAAGAAATACGCCTCTTCCGCATCTTCAATCGCTGGGGGGAATTCATTTTCGAAAATCGCAATTTCCCACCCAACGACCCCCGCGAAGGCTTGGACGGCTTGCAGCAGGGGAGGGAATCCAACCCGGCAGTTTTTGTCTGGTACGCCGAATTGGAACTCCAGGACGGCGCCATTATCCAGCTGAAGGGCGATGTGACTTTGGTAAAGTAATTTTTTTTGGTCATATTATGGCACGACTGAGTTTTGGCGAAATTATGTATAGCGGTTCTGATGTTTTGCAATATTTACTAATTCCTGAATGAACTCATGTAAATTTTTATCTTTGCGAAGATTTACTTGTTAGTGCAATCATTTTGCATTCATACCTCCTGTAGAACAAAAGCTAGCACCAAATTAACACCTAGAAACTGTCTTAATTGACGAAGTGTTTATACAGCATTTGGTCAATATCATCATTGTTACATAATTACTTGAACGACGCTTCTACTTACCAAACGTAGAAAATCGGTGATTTTGTCCGATTGCTTTCTTTGCGAAAAAAAAAGTATTTTTTATCCTTTTTAGGGTAGAAAGTATGACGTACTATCTCAATTATTGTTCGTAAAAGATTGGACATGATCAAAACACTACACACAATACTCTCTCTTGTACTCTTTCTTGTCATTTTTGCTCCACCCGTATTTGGACAAGAATGTGATTGTATAGGTTGCCCAATTCAGATTACCGATAATGGAACATTTCAAGTATTACTCGAGGTAAATATTGATGGTCCCAATGATTTGGGTCAATGTCAGCTGGAACAAGTTTGTTTTACCATTCAGCATACTTGGGTCGGGGATTTGGCCGCAACGCTCACCTCACCTTCCGGGCTTAATTATTTGATTATGGCAGACTCCAACAATGGTCCTGGAGGATGTGGTACCAATGCCGATAATATTGATATTTGTATTACTACCGGAACGGGGAATCCTATAACCAATAATACCAATTATATTTGTAATGGGGGTGCTGGCACTTGTCTTACAGGCAATTGGACCGTCCCTTGCGGTGGTGTTACCGACCCCGTCACCGGAGCTGTTCAAGCTCCGGGTTGTGATTTAAATGCCTTTAATGTTCCTGGAGATCCCGTTAACGGCACCTGGACTTTAACCGTAAATGATGTTTGTGGGAGTGATCAAGGACCATTACAGGATTGGTCACTGAATTTTTCTTGCCCTACTTTATTGTGTACGTCATGTGAGTCGGAAGGCGGATCACTTCCTGCGAGTCCAATTACAATATGTGGCTTAGATGCGAGTTTGAACTTGCCTCCCAGCGGGCATCAGACAAATTCAGCGTATGGTTACACCTACATTATTTCACAAGACAATACCGTCATTGACGTAAATACTAACCCTAATTTGACGGGCTTTCCTCCTGGGGATTACGAGGTTTGTGGCTTTTCTTATGCGCTTGAGTCCGAAGGAGAACTCTCCAATTTAATTGGAGAAACGCTCTCTAATTTGCAGGTAGACTTTGCCGATGATCCGCCGCCTTTTTGTGCTGATTTTTCCAATAACTGTGTTGAGGTGTCACTAGGGGAGCCTCCTTTCGTAGAAATTACAGGCGAGGACCTGGTTTGTTCCACCGGGACAACGACCCTGGAACTGATTGGGGGGCCCTTTGATGATATCACCTGGAGTAATAATTCCACTGCGGATAACATCAATATTGGCCCTGGCACTTATTCCGTGACGGTGGCAGATGCAGCTGGTTGTGAATCCGTTACCAGCTTTACCGTTGGTGCTTTTTCCGATCCTGAGCCAGAAATATTTGGCCCTGATGAAATTTGTCAAGGAGAAGAAACTACGCTGGAACTAACGGAAGATTTTGCCGCTTATGAATGGTCAACCAACGAATTTACACCTTCCATCATCGTATCTCCCGGCGGCTATGAAGTAACCGTCACCGACTATAATGGCTGTGAGGGCACTACTAACTTTACGCTCGACGTTGCTCCGCCCGTAATTGTCACCATTTCAGGTAACCTGTTCTTCTGTGAAGGAGAAGCCACTATTTTAGATGCCGGTCCTACTTTTGCTACTTACGAGTGGTCGACCGGAGAAAACTTCTCGGAAATTTTTGTGGCAGACGCTGACGTGTACAGTGTGACCGTGACCGATTTCAATGGTTGTGAAGGATCCGCCAGTGTAACCATCACCGAAACGCCTTTGCCCGAACCTACCATTACGGGCCCCGATGTACTCTGTGAGGGGTCGACGATTCAGTTGGGCTTGTCTTCGGGATATTCCTCCTACGAATGGTCGACGGGGTCAACGGCCAGTACCACTTTGGTTGATTTTTTTGGTACCTACTCCGTCACGGTTACCAATAGCCAGGGCTGTGCCAGCGAAACGACTTATGATATCATTGAAGGAGAAACCGTCGACGCCGAGGTGATGGGCGACCTGTTCTTCTGCCCGGGAAGCAGTACCGACTTGTCGATAACGCCGGGCTACGCCAGCTACCAGTGGGCGAGTGGGCCGAATACGGACGAGCGAATCATTAGCCAGGAAGGAACCTACGTGGTGACCGTTACCAGTGCCGATGGCTGTACCCAGATTCTGGATTTCTTTGTGGACCAATTGCCGAGCCCCATGCCGACCATTAGCGGTCCGCCGGCTATTTGTGAAGGGGAATCAACAGACCTCATTGTGAATGGCCTCTACGACCTGTACGATTGGTCGACGGGTGATGCCGGTTTCGAAATCAACGTCGATGAAGCGGGGCTTTACAGCGTTACCGTTACCGACGACAACGGCTGCGAAGGGCAAGCGAATTTCAATTTGACCGTTAATTCGTTGTTGGATCTGCAAATCAGCGGTCCGGCAGAGTTGTGTAACAATGCCTTTGCTGATATCTCCATTTCCGGAAGTTTCAACAGTGTGCAGTGGGACAACGGCATTACCAGCAATGTCAACCCCATTACGGGGCCTGGTTTTTACGAAGTCGACGTCATTGATAGCAATGGCTGTCCGGCTTACGCTTCGATTGATATCGCCGAAGGTTTCGCCGAACCTATCGAGATTACCGGCGATGCCGAAATCTGTGCCAACAGCGATGGCCAGCTTACGGCCAGTGCGGGGTTTGTGTCCTACAGCTGGTCCACGGGTGCGAACACCGCCACCATCACCATCACCGACCCTGGTAATTATTCGGTGATAGGGACGGATGCCAATGGATGCGAAAGCCTGGAAAGCTTTTCCGTCATTGAGGCGCCTGTACTGACCCCCACTATTTCGGGGGATCTGACCATCTGCCCGGGTGCCGCTACGGTGTTGACTACACCTGAAAGCTACACCAGCTACAGTTGGAGTACCGGAGACAGCGGTAATCAGACCACGGTATCCAGTCCTGGGCCCGTTACCTTGACGGTAGTTGGGGGTATGGGGTGTTCCGGACAAGTCACGATCAACGTCGTGGGCGTGCCGAACCCTACTCCCCAGATCCAGGGCGACCTGATCTTGTGTACGGGAGACAGCAGTATCCTGAGCCTGACGCAGGCTTACCCTACCTACAATTGGAATACGGGGAGTACCGGCCCTACCGCGGAAGCGACCATGGGCGCCACGTATTCCGTGACCGTCACCGATGCCGAAGGTTGCCAGGGCAGCACCAGCGCTACCGCCCAGGTGGTGGTGCCGACGGTGAGTATCAGTGGCGACAATGATTTTTGCGCGGGGCAAAGCACGAGTCTAAGTGTGCCTGCTTCGTTTGCCAGCTATGCCTGGTCGACGGGCGCTACGACGCCTCAGATCAATACCAACGTCAACGGAGAGGTGACGGTTACCGTCACGGACAACAACGGCTGTACGGCTACCGCCGCTATGATGCTGACGGAATATGCCTTGCCAACGGTGGCCATTGATGGCCGCCTGAGCTTTTGCCCCATCGGCGGTACGCAATTAACCGCTACGGCCGGATTTCCAACTTATCAGTGGTCCAGCAACCAAAATACAGCCACCATTCCCGTCAACCAGGCCAATACCTACACCGTCACGGTGACCGATGGCAATGGCTGCCAGAACACGGCCAGCGTGGTAGTGGTGGAGGATGCCGAATTGGATCCGGAGATTTTGGGTGTCCCCAGCTTATGCGCCGGGCAGAGTACCATGCTGAATGTGAGTGGTACCTACACCAGCTACAGCTGGTCGAATAGCGCCAATACCAATGCCATCACCATTTCCCAGGCCGGTGACTACACCGTTTCGGTGGTGGACGAATTCGGCTGCACGGGAAATACCACCATAACGGTCACGGCTTTCCCGCTGCCCACACCTGCCATTAGCGGTGAACTGGATTACTGTATTGGCAGCAGCACGACACTGAACGGCGGCAACAGCTACGCGGCCTACACCTGGAGCGTGCCCAATGCGACCGATCCGACGTTGACAGCTACCACACCGGGAACGTACAGCTTAACCGTGACCGACAACAATGGCTGCCAGGGAACGACCAGCGCCAACGTCATAGAGAACCCCCTGCCGACGCCCATGATTGCCGGTACACCGGGCTATTGCCCAGGTACCACCACGACCCTTTCTGCGGGAGCAGGCTTTGCTTCCTACGCCTGGAGTACGGGTGGGAGTGGCACGAGCGTAGCGGTAGGTACACCGGGAACCGTACAGGTTTCGGTGACCGACAACAACGGTTGTGTAGGCGTAGCCCAACTGCCTGTAGCTGAATTTACGACTACTATTCCCGCCATCAACGGCACCCCCCAATACTGCCCCGGAACCACCACGATGCTGACCGCCCAGAGCGGATTCAGCAGTTACAACTGGTCGACGGGAAGTACCCAGCCGGGTATTACCACGGGTACTGCCGGGCCACTGACCCTGGTGGTGACCGATGCCAATGGTTGCACCACGAGCAACAGTGTGGACCTGTCGCCCTACCTGGTTACGCCACCAACGATTGCCGCTGATCCGGGATTCTGTGCCGGTACCTCGGCCGATTTGGTAGCCACAGCTGGCTACGCGACTTATACCTGGTCGAATGCGGCTAATACCCCAATCATCTCGGTGAACACGGGTGGCGTTTACGAAGTGAGCGTGACCGATGCCAATGGCTGTTCCTCTTCGGCGGCTACCTCCATTGTGCGTTACGCCTTGCCACAGCCCATTATCGGGGGGTCGCGCACCTTCTGTATTGGCAACAGTACCACCCTTAATGCCGGCGCCAACTTCAGCGCCTACCAGTGGTCGACGGGTAGTGACCAGCCCGAGGTAGTGATAAGTACCCCCGGCGATATAGGACTGACCGTTACGGATACCAATGGGTGTATAGGAAGCACGGTAGCGACCCTGAACGAAGCCACCGAATTATCGCCCGTCGTTTCTGGCGTCCTGGACTATTGTGTAGGCGGATCTACCGTCCTCAGTGCGGGTAATGGTTTTGCCACCTACCTCTGGTCCACCGGCGAACAAAGTAGCAGTATCACGGTCAACCACCCCGGAAACTACACCGTGGATGTGACCGATGCGGGTGGTTGTGCCGGTACGGCGGCGGTGGACGTGGTGGAAAACCCACTTCCGTTACCCGTCATTAGTGGCACACCCAATTTCTGTGCCGGGCTTTCTACCGTACTGAATGCTACCCCAGGTTTTGAAAATTACAGTTGGAGCACCGGCGCACCAACGACCATGGTTACGGTAAATACCCCGGCTACCTATAGTGTAACGGTGACCGATGCCAATGGCTGTGTGAACAGCACCAGCCAGGCGGTTACCGAGTTGGCGCTTCCTGTTTTCAGCATTGTGGGCCCCACCAATTTCTGTGTCGACTCTTTTACCCAGCTGAGTGTGCAGCCCGCCTTTGCCAGTTACGACTGGAGTGTAGGCGGCGTTGGACAAACGGTGCAGGTGAGCAATGGCGGTACGGTAGGCGTGACGGTGACCGATGCCGCAGGTTGCGTGTCGAGTGCGGCCCAGCAGGTGGCCACCGTACCCTTGCCGCTGGCCGATGCCGGTGCGCCCCAGGTGCTGGATTGTGAGGTGCTGTCGCTGCCCATCGGTGGCAGTGGCTCCTCCACAGGCAACCAGTTTTCCTACGCCTGGAGTGGCCCGGGAATTACCTCCGCGAACAGCAGTCAACTGAATCCGACGATCAACACCCCCGGTATGTATTCGCTGGTCGTGACCAACGAGACCTACGGCTGTACCAGTGAAGTGGCGCAAGTAAACGTAGTCGACAATGCCTATACGCCGCAGATCGTGCTCCAGGTGCTTGATGTACTGGATTGTGCGACGGAGACCGTGCAAATTGATGCCCGGAATTCGGACAGCGGTCCGGAATTCGTGTACCAATGGTTTGACGCCAACCTCAATCCCATCAACGGCGCCAACAGCCTGATTTACAACGCCACGGAAGCACAGTACTATTTCTTGCAAATACTGGACACCATCACCGGCTGTGAAAACATGGACAACATTGAGGTAGAAGCCAACGAGTTGTACCCTGTGGCCGAAGCAGGCCTGGCCCAATTGATCACCTGTGGTATTCCCGTGGTGACGCTGGACGGATCGGCTTCTCAGTCGGGGGCCTTCATCAGCTATGCCTGGACCAGCCCCAACGGGAGCTTCATCGGCGGTGCCAGCGGCAATACGGCCAACACCAACCAGCCGGGTTGGTATTATTTGGTCGTTACGGATGAGTTGAATAACTGTGCCAATATCGATTCGGTTTTTGTGAACCAGGATGTCGATGTACCGCTGGCGGTCAGTAGTGCCGATTTTGAACTGGATTGCAACGAGCCCACCACCGTGATCAATGCGCTGGGCAGCTCGACAGGACCCAGCTACAGTTACCAATGGTACCTGAATGGCAACCCGGTATCCGGAGCGACGACCCCGCAGCTCAACGTAGCAGCACCCGGTAATTATACGTTCCTGGTCACCAATACCGAAAACGACTGTACCGCCGAATCCAGCGTAAATATCACGCTCAACGCGGCGGCCCCGCAGACCTTGCAGTTTATTACGGATACGCCCACTTGTGCGGGCGACGATGATGGCGGACTCCTCATCACTGGTGTGCAAGGTGGCACCGCGCCCTTTGTGTACAGTGTGGGCGGCGCTCCCTACGGAACCATGACCAACTTCAATAACCTGGTAGCGGGCAATTACGACGTGGTCGTGGAAGATGCCACGGGTTGCCGCTTGTTGACCACCATCACGGTACCCGATGGCAACGATTTGCGCCTGGATCTGGGCCCTGATCAGACCATTAAAGAGGGCGAACTGGCCGATATTTACCCCGAGATCAGCGTGGATTCCAGTGCGTTGGTGCAGATCAACTGGCAAACCTTGGCGACACTGCCTTGCCCGGGCTGTATCAATGAAGTGGATATCGCACTGGCGGAGTCGACCCAGTTTTTCCTGAGCTTGCGCGATGAGAATGGCTGTGAGACCCGGGACAACCTGACGATTTTCGTCAACAAAGAGCGGCATATTTATGTGCCCAACGCCTTCTCGCCCAACGGCGATGGTGACAATGATTTCCTGTTCATTTTTGCGGACCAAAGCCTGGTGAAGATTCGTTCTTTCCTGGTCTTTAACCGCTGGGGCGAATCGGTTTTCGAAGTCTACAACAGTACGCCAAACGATTTCCGCTGGGGTTGGGATGGCAATTACCGGGGACAACCCGTCAACGCTGCCGTATACGTGTGGATGGCCGAGGTCGAATTCCTGAATGGCGATGTAGAAATTATCAAAGGGGATGTCGTCATCATGCGATAATTCAGGTTGTAAAACCTATCTTTAAGGCGATGACAAAAAAGTAACGGACCAGGCTTCTATGGAAATAGGGAGCCTGGTTCGCTCTTACACAGGATAAAATCAGAGAAACTACAATTCAGGGCTATGCTGGGTGCCATCGCCGGAGATATCATTGGTTCGGTTTATGAGAAAGAACCGGTCAAGCACAAGAACTTCCCGCTCTTCCGGCAGGATTCCCGGTTTACGGACGATACCGTTCTCACCGTGGCGATTGCAGATAGCCTGCTCACCGCTGTTCCTTACGCCACCAATTTGCGCAAATATGCCCTGGCGTATCCCACGGCGGGCTACGGCGGAACTTTCCTGCGCTGGATGGAGGGTGCGATCAAGGGGCCTTACAACAGTTGGGGTAATGGGTCGGCCATGCGGGTGAGCCCGGTAGGTTTTGCCTACGAGGAACTGTCGGAAGTAATGACGGTAGCACAGGAAACAGCGGCCGTTACCCACAACCATCCGGAAGGCATCAAAGGCGCCCAGGCTGTTGCGGTGGCCATCTACCTGGCGCGTTCGGGTTTTGGCAAATCCCTGATCAAGGACCAGATCGAACGCCTGTTCGATTACGATCTGAGCACTTGCCTGGATGATATCCGACCTGCTTATACCTTTGATGTCAGTTGCCAGGGATCGGTTCCGCAATCCATTCGCGCTTTTCTGGAAAGCGACAACTGGGAAAGTGCCGTACGCAACGCCATCTCGCTGGGCGGTGATGCCGATACCATGGCTTGCATTGCGGGCAGCATTGCCGAAGCTTTCTACGGTGGCGTACCCGTGGAAATTGAACTGGAGGTGATGAAACGCATTCCACCCGCCTTTCAGGCTACCATTGCTGCTTTTTATGAGGAGTTTCCGTGGCACGATTAGGTGCGCTTTATTGGCCTGGTGTTGGCCCTTGCGGGTTGGCTTTACGGTTTCATCTTGTCCGGGTCTTGCCGAACGTCAAAGATGTCAGTGATGAAGATGAAAGGAGCAGCTATCAGATAGATGAGTTTGTAAAGTTTGTCTATTGCGATAGAGCGATGTCCTTTGCCTTCTTTTTCGAGGTATTTCTCCACTTTTCCAAGCTCCGGATATTCTTCCAGTTGCCTGGCGTGTTTGTGAACGGAGCGGATTACTTGACGGCCTTTTTACTCACTATGCTTGTCTTTGATTTGCTGTAGCCGTCGATGAGAGGTAGTGGTAAATTTGACTTTCACTAGTCCAGGAGTTCTTTCATTACGTCTTCCAGATCATGAACTCTACCTGCTGCAATATCTTCATCGGATGCCCGTGAACGAGCGATCAACTCATCCACCGTCATTGGTTTCAACGATGCTGCGTAAGCTTCTCTTTCTGCGTTTCTTCTGAATGATATTTCGCCACCGCTGTGCTCAGCGCTGCCTGATTGTTGGTTCGGTAGGCTTCGGTGCCGGCGGGTTGGGGGTGGTCGCTGGTTCAGCGTCATTTATGGCGCCGCATTTTGTTTGCCTACCTGGACCTGTTTCAAGCATAGCCTGCCAAGCTTTAGCATGAGCTTGCCAAGCTTTAGCATGAGCTTGCCAAGCTTTAGCATGAGCTTGCCAAGCTTTAGCATGAGCTTGCCAAGCTTTAGCATGGGCGAACCAGCGTGCAGGCCTGCGGTGGGTTCATGAATTCCATCAGA
>Ga0208544_10000287_pt1 | contig 41705 bp, 41 predicted proteins | sample DEB08_DNA_9_FD_184526 | JGI IMG/M metagenome (GOLD analysis project Ga0208544, IMG submission 184526) | Aqueous microbial communities from the Delaware River and Bay under freshwater to marine salinity gradient to study organic matter... | ecosystem: Environmental > Aquatic > Marine > Coastal ... | reverse complement strand
AAGCGCACCGCCAAAAGTGTGTATCAAGTGTGTATGATAATTTTGAGCTCAAAAATGACGCTAAGTCATTGTTTTTATTGGAGGCGAGTACCGGAATCGAACCGGTCTACACGGATTTGCAATCCGCTGCATAACCTACCTGCCCACTCGCCTCTTGCCGCATGAATTAAGGATAGCGTCGCGCAAGGTCAAGCCGATATCGCTTCTCAATTCCTTGGCCGCAAACATACGGGGCACTTTAAAGGAGGTACGCAGCGCTAGCTCCCGATATCTTCTGGCCCGACTGCTGTTGCTTTGATAATCGCAAATATCTTCTGCCCGGCGGCAAGCTGCATCCGCTGTGCGCTGCGGCGGGTCACGCGGGCCAAGAGGTGCGCTTCCCCCGCCTTTAGGCCCACCGCAACACCCGGGCCGCGCCCTTCATTGATTTGCGTTATTTCGACCGGCAGGACGTTTAGTGCGCTGATCCCAACTGGCGTTGTCTTTGCCAAAATAACGTCTTGCGCGGGGATACGCACGCGGACTGTTTGCCCGATCACGCCAAGGATCCCTGGCAAAACCAACCGCCCGCCCGAAAATGTCAGTTCGGTCAATCCGTCATCCAGCAACCGTCCAGATACCCGCGTCGTGATCACAGCGCCCGCTGCACGTACCCCTACAAGCGGCACCGCATCGGGATGCGAGAGCACCTGCCCGATTGGACCGCTCACCGCCACCTGCCCGCTGTTCAGAACAACCAGAGTTGTCGCAAGTCGCGCCACTTCGGACATGTCATGACTGACGTATAGGATCGGAATTTCGACCGAATCTCGTAGGCGCTCGATATAGGGCAAAATCTCAGCTTTGCGGGCGGCATCGAGGGCGGCAAGTGGTTCGTCCATCAACAAAAGCCGAGGATTGCACATAAGTGCACGCCCCAAAGCGACCCGTTGCCGTTCGCCACCAGATAAGCCTGCGGGCATGCGCTGTAGCAAATCACCCAACCCAAGCACCGCGATCACCTGTGCTTCGTCGTGTTGACCGCCATAGCGTAGGTTACGCAATACGGTCATGTGCGGAAAAAGCCGCGCGTCTTGAAAAACATAACCGATCCTGCGTTTGTGTGGTGGCAGGTTTACCCTGTCCGCGCTGTCAAAAAGCACGTCACCACCAACAGCAATCCGACCGTTGTCAGGACGGCGTAATCCCGCGACTGCATTCACAATCGACGTTTTCCCTGATCCTGACGGGCCAAATATTGCCGTCACGCCAGATGGCGCCTCGAACCGGGCTTTCAGCTGAAACGCACCCAATTTCTGCTGGATATCAACAGTAATCATCACCGCCCGACCTTGCGCGCCATGCGCCGTGCTAGCCATTCAGAAACCAAAAGCGCGCCCATCGCCAACACCACAGAAACGATCACCAACCCCAGCACTGCTGGCTCTTCACCCGGAACTTGCAGCAGCCCGTAAATCGCCGTCGGGATTGTTTGGGTTTGCCCCGGAATGGCGGCGACGAAGGTGATTGTAGCCCCGAATTCACCCAGCGCCTTTGCAAACCCCAAAATAGCCCCCGCCAAAATTCCCGGCAAAACCAAGGGCAAAGTAACTGTCCCCATGACCCGCCACCGCGACGCGCCAAGTGTTGCTGCCGCGTCCTCTAGCCCAGCGTCAACGGCCTCAAACCCCAAGCGGATCGCACGGACCATCAAAGGGAAAGCCATGATCGCTGCAGCAAGGGCAGCCCCTGTCCAGCGGAAAGAGAAAGAAACTCCGAAGAGGTTGTAAAGTGGTGCGCCAATCGGGCCTTGTTGACCGAACAAGACCAGCAACAGATACCCCGTTACGACAGGCGGTAAAACCAGTGGTAGATGTACGATCCCGTTCAAAACCTGCCGTCCTGGAAAGGATTTTCGTGCCAGAATATAGGCGATCCAAATTGCGACTGGTAGTGCGGCAAGTGTTGCAACCAACGCCACTCGCAATGACAGCATGATCGCGGTCCATTCCTGAGGGCCCAAACTGTCCATCATTGTGCAGGCTCTGCTGCAGGTAAAAACCCTGCTTGTGCCAGGATTGCCTGACCCTCGGGTCCGCGCACATAGTCCCAGAACGCAATTGCCTCGTCCGAGGCACTATTTGCAACGGCGCCCGCATAGCGGATAGGCGGGTGACTTTGGGCAGGGAATGCGGCCACTTCGGCAACGTCAGGGTTCACCCGCACGTCAGTGCGGTAAACGATTCCCAATGGGGCCTGCCCCCGCGCGACCAAGGCGAGCGCTGCGCGTACGTTATCGACTTCAGCCAAACGATCTTGCAAGCCGTCCCACAATCCTAACGACTGCAATGCCGCCTTTGCATATATCCCAGCTGGGACAGCGTTTGTCATCCCCACTGCAAGCCGACCGTCGCCCAGCGCATAGGCTACTGCAACCTGATCTAAGATCACCATTGGGTGACCCTTCTTCGCTATAAGAACCAGCCTGTTGCTTGCGAAATCTGCGGCACTGCTCGGGTTAACGGTGCCTTGTGCGGTCAGATAATCCATCCATTCGGCATTTGCCAAAAGGACCACATCTGCAGGCGCCCCAAGGCTGACCTGGCGGGCCAGGGTTCCGCTGCCACCATAGGACACAACCACGCCTTCGAATCTGGCAGCTATTTGATCCAGCGGTTCCTTGAGGCTTGCCGCGCAAAAAACAAGCACTTCCGCGCGGGCAAATGAAGCCGCGAGTGTCATCGCCAAAACAAGAATGAGAGTGCGAAACTTCATAACTCAACTATCTTGTGGTTCAGGGGCGCTTGCAAGGCTCAGACCCACACAAGGCGGCGGGCCGCCAGGACTTGTACCCGTTCACGTACCGCATCGCGGATCGCACCGCCGCGAGGAGCATCGCGTAGATTGGTAACCCAGTGATCTTGCGGATAATGGCGACGCAGTGGCCCCAACCATTCCAAGGCTCCCAGCACAGATTGCGCAGCGGGTGGTAAATGATCGGGGATTTCATAACCGTTCAGGGTGGCCCAAACTCCGGTCCATAGCCGCCCGACGGACCACGGGTTATACCCCCCGCCACCCAGCACCAAATAACGCGGCGCGATGGGTTGAAGTGCCGCAACAACCGCCCAGTGAGCGTTGTTCGAAAGGGTTAATCGTGATTGTGGGTCCTCTGTCACCGCATCGGCGCCGCATTGCAGAACAACGGCGTCAGGCTGAAAACCCGCTACCAATGGCAGAATAATCTGGTCACGGATCAGCGCCATTTCATCATCGTGCAAACCCGCAGGCACAGGTAAGTTAAACACCTGTCCGACACCGGCATCCGCCATTTGCCCTGTCCGCGGCCAGCGATTTTCCTCATGAACAGAGATTTGCAGCGTATCAGGATCATCCGCAAAGGCATGCTCTACCCCGTCAGGGTGATGGGCATCTATATCGACATAAGCGATCTTTTGCGCCCCATTTCGCCGCAACGACTGTATCGCAAGAACCGGATCATTGAGATAGCAAAATCCGTTCGCGCGGTCGGGCATCCCGTGATGGGTCCCGCCTGCAGGGGAATAAATCACACCGCCATGTTTTAACAACTCACCTGCCAACAGCGATGCGCCCGCCGATGTCGCAGGTCTGCGGTACATTTCCTTGAAAACCGGATTGGAGACGGTACCAAGCGCATGGCGTGTGCGTACGTCTTGCGTGACTGACTGCGCGGCCTCTGCAGCTTGCAAAGCGGCAAGATATTCCAATGTGTGATAACCTGTGAGCGCCGAAATCTTTGCGCGGGGACTGTTCACGAACTGCACAGGCGGCAGCCAGCCCAGCGCGCGTGACAGGTCCATCACTGTCGACACCCGCGGCACCCGCAAAGGATGCCATGCGCCATAACTGGAGTTGCGGTAGATCTCCGAGCCGATAAATCGCGGCTTAGGGGTTGCCCGTCCATCCGTGGTTTGCGTAACGTCTGCCATGGGCTTGATGTAACGCTTTTTTGGACCGCGCACATGGTGAAATCGAACGTACGGCAGCTGCCGCTAAAGCTACGCGGTGGCGGCAAAACAGATGTGCGTGCGCAATTCGCGGCACTGTGCTGGCGCGTCAAGAATGACCAAGTACAAATCTGCTTGATTACAAGCCGGACGCGCAAACGCTGGATCATCCCCAAGGGCTGGCCAATGCACAAGCAAACTCCAGCAAACACTGCCGCGACCGAAGCATTTGAAGAGGCCGGCGTGCAAGGAGAAGCGATTGATGTGTGTCTGGGAGTGTACAACTATAGCAAACCCTCCAAACTGGACAACGCACCGATAATCACCATGGTTTATCCGGTACATGTGACGCATGTTCACAGCGAATGGCCGGAGAAACATCAGCGGCAACGCAAGTGGTTCAGCATCAAGAAAGCTGCAAAAAAGCTATCAGAGCCTGCGCTCAAGCAGATTGTCCTAAACTTTAAACCAAAGAAGGTCACTCGCTAGGCAGGGCTTGCAAGCCCCCTCAAATGGCTTACTTTTGAGGTGTTCCATTGTGCACAGGGCCTCATGATCCGCTTTCATCTTAAATGCGACCAAGATCACCAATTCGAAAGCTGGTTTCAGTCTGGCGCCGCTTTTGACAAGCTGGTGACCGCACGCATGATCAACTGCACGACCTGCGGATCCACCAAAGTGACCAAGACGATCATGGCCCCTGCAGTCAGCACCTCGTCGCAGATCACAGCCCCCAAACCGACCGAGGCGGCGATTGCGGCGTTGCGTGAACAAGTCGAGAAGAACTCTGACTATGTGGGAGAAACTTTCGCAAAAGAAGCGCGCGCCATGCATGACGGCACCATCCCGGAGCGATCGATCTACGGACAAGCGAACCTGGCCGAAGCCAAGAAACTGGTCGAAGACGGCATACCAGTTGTTCCCCTGCCCTTTATGCCCCGAAAGAAAACCAATTAGCCACGAAAGTAGCCACATATGACAGTTCTGATTTCAGGTGCCAATCGCGGCATCGGCAAAGCGCTCTTTGACGGCTATGCAGCGCGCGGCGAAAAAACCTTGGGCACGCACCGTGGGCCTGAAAAGGGCACGATGTTGCAACTGGATGTGACCGATCCTGCGTCGCAATGCGCCTTGGCTACGCGATTGAAGGGCACGCCCGTTGACCTGCTGATCTGCAATGCAGGTGTTAATCTGGATAAGGGTCAAAAGCTGGAAAGCGGATATCCATCAGCCATGTGGGAGGCGACGTTTGCAGCAAATGTGACCGGCGTTTTCATGACGATCCAGTCGATGCTATCTAATCTGCGCCTAAGCAAGTCACCAAAAATCGCGATCATCAGTTCACAACTTGGTTCACAAACCATCGCGTCAGGTGGTGGATATATCTACTGCGCCAGCAAAGCCGCAGTGCTGAATGTGGGGCGCAATCTAGCGGTGGATCTAGCGCCTGAAGGCTTTGCGGTTGGAATTTACCACCCTGGCTGGGTCCAAACTGATATGGGCGGAACTGCGGCTGATATTACAATGCAGGAAAGCGCGGACGGCCTGATGGCCCGGTTTGATGCGTTGTGTGTGGAAACCACAGGTTGCTTTGAAAATTGGGATGGACGACCGCACCCGTACTAAGCGTTTGCCCTTGGGCAAAAGCAGCATTAAGGAAGCGCCTGAATATACAGATGCCTCTTAGGACGACCCATGCCAACGCTTGTGATGAAATTTGGTGGCACTTCGGTGGCCAACCTTGACCGGATCGCCCGCGCAGCCAAGCGCGTCGCGGTTGAGGTCGCCAATGGTTACGATGTTATTGTGATCGTGTCGGCGATGTCGGGCAAAACCAATGAATTGGTCGGATGGGTCAACGAAACTTCGCCACTTTACGATGCACGCGAATATGATGCGATCGTTTCGTCGGGGGAAAATGTCACTGCGGGCTTAATGGCACTGCGTTTGCAGGAAATGGATATTCCTGCCCGCAGTTGGCAAGGTTGGCAAGTGCCGGTCATGACGACCTCTGCCCATTCCAGCGCCCGTATCGAAGACATCCCCACAAACAACCTTGCCGCCAAGTTCAACGAAGGCATGAAAGTTGCCGTCGTTGCTGGCTTTCAAGGCGTCAGCCCCGAAGGTCGGATCACTACGCTGGGGCGCGGCGGGTCTGATACAACTGCTGTGGCTTTCGCTGCCGCGTTCGAGGCAGAACGTTGCGATATTTATACTGATGTGGACGGCGTTTACACAACCGACCCCCGGATCACGAGCAAAGCCCGCAAGCTGGACAAAATCGCGTTCGAAGAAATGCTGGAACTGGCGTCATTGGGGGCCAAGGTTTTGCAAACACGCTCGGTCGAGTTGGCAATGCGGTACAAAGTGCGCCTGCGGGTGCTGTCATCATTTGAAGAACCATCCGCCAGCGCCGGAACGCTGGTCTGCGATGAGGAGGAAATCATGGAATCCAATGTTGTAGCTGGTGTGGCATATTCCCGCGACGAAGCAAAAATGACCCTGATCTCGGTCGCCGACCGTCCGGGTATTGCGGCCGCGATTTTTGGACCGCTGTCAGAAGCAGGCGTGAACGTCGATATGATTGTTCAGAACATCTCTGAAGAGGGCCGAACGGACATGACGTTCTCTTGCCCCGTGGATCAGGTTATGCGCGCTGAAAAGGCGATGCAGGAAGCCAAGGACAAGGGCGACATCAACTATCACGATCTGATTGCCGACGAAGGCGTCGCCAAAGTCAGTGTTGTTGGCATTGGTATGCGCAGCCATACTGGTGTTGCTGCTAAAATGTTCCGCGTTTTGTCAAACGAGGGTGTGAACATTAAAGTCATTACAACCTCAGAGATAAAGATTTCCGTGCTGATCGATAGAAAATACATGGAACTTGCCGTGCAGGCCCTGCATGATGCATTTGAGTTGGATAAAGCAGGCTAAGTCCAAGTTTGGCTAGCCCGCACCACAAGGGGGCGCATGCCACATAGACTTGAAACCGAAAGTCGCAAGCTGCTTGGGCGGCTACGCGAGGCTCTGGCGGCTGACAGCGAAGGTCAGGCGCGGCTGGATGCTGTTGTAGATCTGATTGCGGATTCGATGGGCACAGAAGTGTGCTCTATCTATCTGTTCCGCGATACAGAAACGCTGGAACTATGCGCGACAAAAGGTCTACAAGCTGAAGCTGTCCACCAAACGCGCATGCGTTTGGGCGAGGGTCTGGTTGGTCGCACCGCTAAAAGCCGTACTGTTATCAACACTGCCGACGCGCCATCATCCAAAGGTTTCCGCTATATGCCGGAAACTGGCGAAGAACGTTTCTCCAGTTTTTGTGGCGTCCCGATCCAGCGATTGGGCGAAGTTCTGGGCGTGTTGGTCGTGCAGTCCAAAGATGCTCGCGAATACATCCCCGACGAAGTCTACGCCCTTGAGATTGTAGCGATGGTCATCGCTGAAATGACTGAACTTGGCGCCTTTGTCGGCGAGGGTGCCGCCTTGTCTGCCCGTCACCAGCAACCTGTTATGCTGCGGGGTTCGGTCGCCCAAGAGGGGGCCAGTGAAGGCGTTGTTTATCTGCACGAACCCCGTGTTGTTGTCACGAACCCGATCTCGGATGACCCAGAGAAAGAACGTACGCGGCTCGTGGATGCGATAACACAACTTCGCAGTGGCGTTGATGATATGCTGAGCGGGGCGCATGCAGTCGACAAAGATCAGGCACAAGTGCTTGAAACCTACCGCATGTTTGCCAACTCCAGCAGTTGGTTGCGCCGGATGGAAGCAGACGTGGGAAACGGCCTTTCGGCTGAAGCCGCCGTCGAAAAAGAGCAATCTTTGGCCCGTGCGCGCATGTCGAAAGCGCCCGATCCCTATATGCGCGAACGACTGCACGATCTGGACGACCTGTCCAATCGTTTGTTGCGCATTCTGACTGGTCAAGGGGCTGACGCACGTGCCGACATGCCCGAAAACCCTATTCTCGTGGCGCGTAACATCGGGCCGGGCGAATTGCTGGAATATGGCAAGCAAATCAAGGGCATCGTGCTGGAAGAAGGTTCGGTAGGAAGCCATGCAACGATCGTTGCACGCGCATGGGCAATCCCGCTTATCATCAACGCCAAAGGCATCACCCGCGAGGCGTTGAATGGTGATCCTATCTTGGTGGATGGTGACCAAGGCATTGCGCATTTACGTCCAGATGAAACCGTCCAAGCGGCCTTTCGCGACAAAATCGCGATGCATACACGCGCGCAAGAACGCTATGCTTCGATCCGCGACTTGCCTGCAACGTCGAAATGCGGGACGACCATATCATTACAAATGAACGCGGGACTGATCGCCGACCTGCCATCTTTGGAAGGATCCGGCGCTGAAGGCGTGGGTCTGTTCCGGACGGAACTACAGTTCTTGATCCGCAATCAAATGCCGCGACGCGCAGAACTGTCAGCGCTTTATTCAAGGGTACTCAAAGCGGCAAATGGCAAACGCGTCGCCTTCCGGACGCTGGATATCGGATCCGACAAAGTGCTCCCTTACATGAAGGCCAATGACGAACCCAACCCGGCAATGGGCTGGCGGGCAATCAGGGTAGGCCTGGACAAGCCCGGTGTGTTGCGGATGCAGTTGCAGGCATTGCTGAGAGCTGCGAACGGGCAACCGCTGGATGTCATGTTTCCATTCATCACCCAAATCAGCGAATTCCGTGCAGCCCGTGCAGAAATGGACAAGGCCATCGCCCGCGAAACAAAGCTGGGGCATCCGTTGCCTTCAAAGCTCAAGGTCGGTGCGATGCTTGAAACGCCCTCACTGGCCTTTGCTCCGGATGTTTTTTTCGAAGAAGTCGATTTCATCTCGATCGGCGGCAACGACCTCAAGCAGTTCTTTTTCGCCGCCGACCGCGAAAACGAGCGGGTACGCAAACGCTATGACACGCTCGATATCAGTTTCTTGTCGTTTCTGGAAAAGGTCGTCCGGCGCTGCGCTGCATCAGGTACACCTTTGTCTTTTTGTGGCGAAGATGCAGGGCGACCGGTTGAAGCGCTTTGTTTTGCGGCACTTGGGCTGCATACGTTGTCGATGCGTCCGGCCTCTGTCGGGCCAGTCAAACATCTGCTGCGTCGCGTTGACCTGACCGAGGTTAAGGCTGTGATGGACGAGGCCATTGCGAACGGCGAACAGTCCGTGCGCCGCGCTGTTGCCGATTGGCTGGTATATCAGGTCTGAGGCAGCTTGCCTTCTGCAAGCACTTTATGGAAGTAATCACTGACTGCGACTTCCCCGTGGATGCGCGCTATCTTACGCAATCCAAAGTGAACATGCGCCATTGCGACATAATAATCGACAAAGGCGTAGTTCGTTCCGGCACCCGCCGCAGCCCCTAGAATTGGCACGGCTTGTGATGCCAATTTTTGCGACAACACCGCAGCAAATCGTGGTGCAACTTTGCCAATCAATCCGTTAACGGCTGCCCCCGAAAGGCTTAACCGTGCACCGATAAAGGCCGTGTTGACGCCGTCATCATCGTCGCTTGGCCCGCCTGCGCCAAAAACAGCGAGGCATTCCATCCGCGTGGCTTCGGCATCGGGGTCTTCGCCGTAGGTGACAGCCACATGGTGAACAGCGCGAAAAATTACTGTTGTCGCGACCGGTAATTCCGCAAGTGCCGTGGGCAAACCGCCCAATCCACCCAAGGCACCCGACAATGTCGCAAGTATCTTGTGAACACGGTCAGAGCCGATACCGCGCCCTATCCCCTTGCTGGATTTATGTGCAGCATCAAAACTTTGCCGCAAGGCGACGCGGGCCATTTCATCAATCTGTCCGCGTGCGCCCGCAGGCAACATTCTTAGGCCGTCTTCGACCTGACCGCCCACATAGTTTATCCCCCTCATCAGCACGCCATTGGCACGCCGCTGGCGCAAGGCAAGTGCAGCAATCTCGTCCTTGGCCGCTTCAGTCAGCGGTACAGGCGGATCGGCGGGGTTAATCTCTTTCATCATGATCTCTGGCTCATCCATGAGCTAGAAGATGGGGGTGGGCACCGCAAATTTCAATCTCGCGCCCGCGCAACCGGACCCTTGACGCCATCCCAAGCTTTGTCTTGCAGCGCCAGACCCAATACCCGTAGCGGGTTTGTGGGTGGTGGCATCACTACGTCCTCGAGCTTTTCAAATCCGAAACGCCCGTAATATGGCGCATCACCAACCAACATCACCCGCGCCCAGCCCGCAGCCTCTGCGCGTGTCAGGCAGTCTTGCATCAACAAGGCCGCAACGCCTTCGCCTTGCCGTGTGGGGTGAATGGCGATGGGGCCCAACAGGACAGCGCTATGATCTCCGATCCTTACTGGCCAATTGCGCACAGCCCCCGCCAATGTTCCTTCTGCATCGCGTGCCGTCAGGCAAAGTTCGGCAATCGGATCGACACCGTCGCGCAACCTGTATGATGATAGCGCCGACCGTCCGGGCGCAAAACACAGATCATAAAGTGTTTCAACTTCCCACCAGTCCTGTACGGTCTCGGGAGCCAGAGTAAGTGCGGATTGCTGCATCGGGTCTTTCATCTGGCCAAGGTCTTTCACGCAGGCTACCCCTTGGAAAACCGAACGAAAAGGCTGCACGATGTTTTATGAACCCAAAAATGGCCACGGCTTGCCACATAACCCGTTCAACGCGATTGTTTCACCGCGTCCAATCGCTTGGATCGGGACGCGCGGGGCAGATGGCAGCGACAACCTAGCCCCCTACTCATTTTTCAATGCAGTCGCTTACGATCCGCCGCAGGTGATGTTTTCATCAACCAGCCGCAAAGATGACCGTGGCGATACCAAGGATTCCGCGGCCAACATCCGCATACTGGCGTCTTTGCGATCAATATCGTGGAGTACGCCGCCCGCGACGCGATGAACCAAACATCAGGCGCATGGGCGCGTGATACAGACGAATTTGCTTTGGCAAGTATTGAAAAAGCGGTCTGCACAACAATCAACTGCCCACGCATCGCAAACGCGCCTGCCACCCTTGAATGCAAACTTACACAAATCGTGCAACTTCCCGGCGATGCGAACTTTGCCGTATTCGGCGAAGTTATCGGCGTCCATATGCGCGATGATTGCATCGTGGACGGCGCATTCGACGTCACCACGTTCCATCCGCTCGCACGCATGGGCTACCGTGATTATACTGTGGTGCGTGAGATATTCAGTCTTAGTCGCCCCGACGATTAATGCCCACCAATAATGCCGGTTTTGACGCTATAGTCAGCCGCCAGTGCGTAATCAGGATCATCATCGCTATCGACCATCAAATGGCCTGCCTTTGACAAAAGTTGATGGCAATCCCGGCTAAGGTGGCGCAGTTGAATGACTTTGCCCGCGTCAACGTATCTTTGCGCCAAAGCCTCGATTGCTTGCAGCGCAGATTGGTCGGCAACACGGCTATTGGCAAAGTCTACGATGACAACGTCAGGATCATTTTCAACGTCGAAAATCTCCATGAAGCCATCTGTAGACCCAAAGAACAGCGGTCCCTGGATTTCGTAAACCTGTGCGCCCGCTGCTGTCCGGCTTTCGCGTTTGATCGCGTGGATACGCTTGGCATTGCTCCATGCATAAGCGAGCGCGGATACGATCACACCGACCACGACCGCCGTTGCTAGGTCAGTCGCCACCGTCACAATCGTCACAAGGATCGTCACAAACGCATCGGTGCGCGGAACTTTGAGCAAGATACGCAGCGAATTCCATGCGAATGTACCGATCACAACCATGAACATAACGCCGACCAATGCCGCCAGCGGGATCTGTTCGATCAAACCGCTTGCGAACAGAATAAAGGCCAACAAAAACAATGCCGCTGCGATACCGGCAACGCGCGTGCGTCCACCGGATTTGACGTTGATCATGGACTGACCGATCATCGCGCAACCACCCATGCCGCCAAAGAAGCCGGTCACAGTGTTGGCGGCACCTTGGGCCAGACATTCCTGGCTGGCACCGCCGCGCTTGCCGGTCATTTCACCGACAAGGTTCAATGTCAGCAGGCTTTCGATCAGGCCGATCGCCGCAAGGATCAATGCGAATGGCAGGATGATCTCAAAGGTTTCCCATGTGAACGGAACCATCGGAATATGGAATGCCGGAAGGCCACCTTCGATGCTAGCAAGGTCACCGACCAGTGGCACATCAAGTCCAAAACCAATCACGATTGCCGCAACGATGCCAATACCGGCCAAGGGTGCGGGAATAGCGTTCGTAATCTTCGGCATCACCCAAATGATCACCATCGTCAGCGCCACAAGGGCCAACATCAGATAAAGCGAAGCACCAGACAGCCATTCACCATTGGCCATGCCGTGGCCCGCTGCACTGGCTGAACCGGGCACTTGAAACTGACCCATTTGCGCAAGAAAAATCACAATCGCCAAGCCATTCACAAAACCAAGCATGACCGGATGTGGTACCAAGCGGATGAATTTACCCCACCGCATGACGCCGACAAAAATCTGGATCAGTCCCATCAGGACAACTGTTGCAAACAGGTATTCCACACCATGCATCGCAACGAGGCTGACCATAACAACGGCCAATGCGCCTGTCGCACCGGAAATCATACCCGGGCGGCCGCCAAAAACAGCTGTGATCAATCCAACGATAAAGGCGGCGTAAAGACCGACCAAAGGCTCGACACCTGCGACGAATGCAAAAGCAACGGCCTCGGGGACCAATGCAAGGGCGACAGTCAATCCTGACAGGATCTCGACCCGCAACTGCGTAGGCGTCAGCGGCGCGTCTGGGTCACGTAGTGAAAGGCTATCAGCGAAACTCGCCAGAAGTGCGCGGGGCATGGAAAATCCAGTCGTAAAGGGGATGTTTGCGCTCACCTATCGAAGGGACTGACGGATGTCACCCCTTGAAGCGGAGCGATACGGCGGTGTTGCGGCATTGGCACGCAGGTTGCGGGCTTCACATTCGGCGCAATCCGTTTCAGTGTCCGACCAAGCAGTTCAAACAGGACAGGTTATGCAAACACGATTGGGGATCATCGGCGGGTCCGGCATCTACAATATGGATGGGCTTGAGGACCCAAAGTGGGTTTCAGTGAATAGCCCCTGGGGGGTGCCGTCCGATGATATCCTGACCGGACGCCTACGCGGGATTGAAATGGCCTTCTTGCCGCGTCACGGGCGCGGGCATGTGTATTCGCCAACAACCGTCCCCTACCGCGCGAATATTGACGCGCTCAAGCGGCTTGGTGCGACCGATATTATCAGCGTCAGCGCCTGCGGATCGTTTCGCGAAGAAATGGCCCCAGGTGATTTCGTGATCGTCGATCAGTTCATCGACAGAACTTTTGCTCGTGAAAAATCGTTCTTTGGTACAGGCTGTGTAGCGCATGTCAGCGTAGCGCATCCAACTTGCGAACGCCTGTCCGACGCATGCGAGACTGCAGGCCGCAATGCAGGGATCACCGTCCACCGCGGCGGAACATATCTTGCAATGGAAGGACCACAGTTTTCGTCGCAAGCAGAAAGCAAGCTTTACCGTGCATGGGGCTGCGATGTGATCGGTATGACCAATATGCCCGAAGCGAAACTCGCCCGCGAAGCAGAGATTTGCTATGCGTCCATCGCGATGGTTACCGACTATGACAGCTGGCACCCCGACCACGGCGCCGTGGACGTCAGCGACGTGATCAAGACATTGCAAGGCAACGGGACAAAGGCACAGGACTTGGTCAGCCGCCTGCCCGCTTTGCTTGGACCTGAACGCGTACCTTGCCCACACGGATGCGACCGCGCTCTTGAATATGCAATCATGACCGCGCCAGCACAGCGCGACCCCACCCTAATGTCCAAACTCGACGCCGTCGCAGGGCGCGTTCTGTAGAAAGCCATCAAGATGAAAACTGTCCAAGACTATATCCGCACGATTCCCGACTTCCCTCATGAGGGGATCATGTTTCGCGATGTCACCACCCTGTTTAGTGATCCACGCGGGTTTCGGATTGCGATTGACCAACTATTGCACCCCTACGCCGGACAACCCATCGACAAGGTCGTGGGGTTGGAGGCGCGTGGGTTCATCCTTGGTGGCGCAATTGCGCATCAGCTGTCTGTGGGCTTTATACCCATTCGCAAAAAGGGAAAGCTGCCCGGCAAAACCATCGAACAGAATTATACATTGGAATACGGCACGGCTACGATGGAGGTCCATGACGACGCCCTTCAACCCGGTGAAAAGGTCCTACTGGTCGATGACCTACTCGCGACGGGCGGAACTGCAGAAGCGGGTATCAAACTGATCGAACGGATGGGCGCCGAAGTCATCGGTTGCGCCTTTGTAATTGACCTTCCCGACCTTGGGGGCCGCACGAAGCTGGAAGGATTGGGCATGAATGTCCACGCGTTGTGCAGTTTTGAAGGTGACTGAACCTTTGACTTATTGCGCTATGACTTCAGGGTTTTTGGCGTAGTACCGCACCGGGGTTCATGATGCCCAAAGGATCAAGCGCGTCTTTGATTGCGCGCAACATCGCAAGCTTTGCCGGATCGCCATACTTTTCCAAATCCGCAACTTTTAGACGGCCAATCCCGTGTTCTGCGCTCACTGATCCTTCCATGCTGTGTACGAGATCATGCACCACCCGCTTGACCTGTGGCCGTTCCGTTTCATAATCGTCGCGGCCTTTGCCCGGTGCCGGAAAGACATTGTAGTGCAAATTGCCATCGCCAAGATGCCCGAAACAGTTGATCCGAAAATCGCCCACTTGAGCCAAGGCCTGTGCGCCGCGTTCAATAAATGACGGAATGGCACTCAGCGGGATCGAGATATCATGGGAACTGACAGAGCCGATCCGACGGTTCGCCTCTGGGATCGTTTCGCGGATATGCCAGAATGCATCGCGCTGCGCGTTGTTTTGGGCAATGGCGCCGTCTGTCACCAGACCGGCCTCAAAGCCTGCTTCAAACAAACCTTCGAGGGCCGTTTCAGGACTTAGGCCTGCGGGAAGACCTACATCAATCAGAACCACCCATTCAGGAGTTTCGTCGAAAGGCGACTGAAAATCTGGTCCAACCTCGCCCAGAAAATCAAACCCTTGGCGGTGCATAATTTCGAAAGCGGAAATTCCCTCTCCGATCCGCTCGCCTGCCAAAGCAAGCAAATCGAGCGCAGCCGCCGGTGAAGCAACCGCCATCATCGCAGCCCCCACACCCACCGGTCGCGGCGCGAGTTTCAATGCGGCGGCCGTAATGATCCCAAGCGTCCCCTCGGCCCCGATCATTAGATTACGCAAATCATAACCTGTGTTGTCTTTGCGTAACCGCGTCAGTCCATGCCAGATAGTTCCGTCCGGGCGCACGACCTCTAACCCCAAGCAAAGCGCGCGCGCATTGCCATAGCGCAGGACGTTTACGCCACCTGCGTTCGTGGACAAAAGGCCACCAATCCGAGCAGACCCTTCAGAGGCCAAGGATAAAGGAAACAGGCGACCCAAGTCGTCAGCCGCTTGCTGGATGTTGGCAAGGATCACCCCCGCGTCACAAACCAGCACGTTTTCGGATGGATAAACTGCACGAATTTTATTCATTCGCTCCAGCGACAGAATGACCGGTGCAGGCCCCTCTTGCATCAGCTGACCACCTACCAGACCAGTGCCACCGCTATAGGGAACGATGCCGATACGCGCTTCTGCACACGCACGCACGACGGCAGCAACCTCTTCAGTGTTGGTGGGCGCCACAACAAGACCTTGACCCGCCCAGCGCCCACGCGGCTCTGACAGGTAAGGCGTGGTGTCTTCTTTGAACACCGACGCGGGCAACTGCGCTTGCAGCGTTTCTTTGAAAGCAGGTGTGGCACGGTTAAGCATTGGAACGTCCTTTAGGTCACCCTGTTAAATGGGCCAAAACCACGCGCCGTCCAACAAGAAAGTTAGCCCAACTGTGCAGCACCCGCAGCCAAAGCGCCCAATTTTGCAAACGCGATCTCGGGGTCGACAGCGCCGAAGCCTGCAAACGTGCCAAAACCACAGTCAGATCCTGCAATCACACGATCATGGCCAACAATGTTGACGAAACGCCCAATGCGCTCGGCCACGAGGTCAGGATGTTCCACAAAGTTCGTAGTTGTGTCGACAACGCCCGGCACCAGCACTTTGTCTTCCGGAATATCCGCTGCCCGATCGCGAAACACGGCCCATTCGTGACCGTGGCGTGGGTTAGAGGTTTCAAACAAGACATAGCGCGATTTTGTGGACATCAGCGTGTCGAACATCTTGGACATCGGGATGTCGCAGACATGCGGACCCTCGTAATTGCCCCAACAAATATGCACACGCACTTTTTCTGCCGGAACATCGGACAGCGCATGATTCAGAGCCTCGACATGGCTGGCCGCGATCTTCAAAAATTCATCGTCGGACAGATCATTGAACAACATGTGCCGCGACAATGCGAGATCGGGACAGTCCAATTGCAGATCAAGTCCAGAGGCAACGATCGTTTCATATTCGGCCTTCATCGCATCGGCCAATGCGGCAAGATAGGCATCCCGCGATTTGTAATAATCATTTTGCAAAAACAATGAGATAACACCGGGAGAAGCCGCGTTCATAAAGCCACGTTTGGCCCCATGTTCCGCCATTGCACCTTTGAGGTTGGCGATGTCTTTTTCCAGTTCACCCTGCCCTTTTGACTTTACTTCGCCCACGCACATCGGGCGTGCATATTTTGGCGTACCCCCATCATCAGCAAGGCGTTTGAGAAAACTCGGGAACAGCTTGAGGTCTGCTGGCGCGTTGCGCGGGCTGTCGCCGTCAAATCCTGTGTAGCGGTCCTTCACGTAGGTCGCGTAGCTGATCTTGGACGTTTCGCCGTCGCTGACAATATCAACACCCGCAGCAACTTGTTTGGCAACTGTTTCAGACACCGCAGAGGTCATAGCAGCATCAAAAGCCGCGCGGGCGTAATCTTTGCCATGTTCACGAGCAAAGATAAAATCCACGACTTCTTGGCTACGCGGTAGTGACCCTACGTGGGTGGTTAGGACCTTGGTCATTGTTCATTCCTTCTTGTCGTCAAATCGTTGGATACGCTCGGTGTCCTGTTGTGGCGTTTAGCCAATCCAGGTGGCTCCGGCGGGGTCACCTGTCGCGACCACATGATAAAGACTTGCCTCGCCAGTCATAGCAGGCAGCGCGTTATGCGGCAGGTTCTCTGGCACAGACATCGTGTCACCGGGTGCGAGCGTTGCGCTTCCGCCCGCCCAATTGACCCGCCAGTGTCCGCGCATCGGCATCAGAACTGATGGATAAGAATGGGAATGCATTTCTTCAGTTGCGGAATTGCGGTTCATCAAAGCAACTTCGAAACCTGGCTTGTCACGCAGCAAGCCCTTTTCGCCGATAACCTGAACAGGCGATTTGTCGGCCATCGCCATCATGTCCCAGTACCGCGCAATACAGCCCGGGACGACATCGCGGCTGTCCATTTCCGGATAGGTCTTAAGCTCCTCTGCGGATAACAATGGCATCGGTTTGACGCCATCTGGCAAGGATTGCCCTTTCTTGCTGTCATAAAGCTTGCCGTTCTCACCCAATACAAGCCCGTGATCCTTGGCGTCTTCGATTACTTGCGGAGCCCAGATCACGCCGCCACCAGCGTCGTCGCCACCCAGCACAGCCATGATCATTCCATAGTCGGTGCCAATATTTTCAAATCCGCGAAAGATGCCCGTGGGGATGTTAATAATATCACCTTCTTCAAGCACGACCTCGCCAGCTTTCCCCCAACGCCCCCAGAAAAAGCGCCAACGCCCCTTGAGGACGAAAAACACTTCTGCTGTGCGATGACTGTGCAGCGAATTGCGGCACCTTGGCGGTTGGCCCGCCGCGCCGATGTTAAAGCCATGCGGGATCGCTATATGAACGTGCTGATCGGCACTTTCCGAGACACCGCCGCCAATGATCGTGAAGTTCTCTTTTTGGTCCGATCCGGGTGTATGTGCGTCAATGAACGCGGTTTTACAGGGCATCAGATCGCCGTAGCGAACGATGCGGGATTCCATCTCGGCGGGGGTCATTGTGTATCCTTTGAGTGCATCAGGATTTGTTTCCAGATGGCGATTTCATCATACAGTGCAAATTCACGGCGCAGGCCGACACCTTTGGGTCCGTAGGGTCCGAATTCGGCGTGACACATTCCCATTACATGAACTTTTGCGCCAGAAGGTTCACCAAAGCTGCCCCACCCTTCATGGATACCGTCAAGTGACCAGCGTATGGCCGCGCGGGGTGACAACATATCCGCATCCATACCGATCTGGTGGTGGATCTTGAACGTGGCATGTGGAAAAGACGAACGCAGACCAACCCAAAATTCAAGGATTCCATCCCACCCAACAGCGCGTTTCGCACCAGCGTATTCACCGATGCATGCCCGATCATAGCTGTCGCGAATATGAGTGAAATCGTGGTTCATTATGCGGGTCAGCGTATCGGCGTAGCGTTGCCCCCACGGGTTATCATTGCCTGTACCATGATATCCGCCATCAACGTCAATTGCGGGCGTGAAGGGTTGCTTGGCTTTATCAGGCCCGCCTTCGCGTACGATTAATTCGGCAGCGTAGTCGCGCGGGTCCAGCCCCAATTGACGAACGATGCCACCATAGTCGCGCACCAGCCATTCGTCATAGATCGTGTCCTCTTTTGCGGCGCAATCAGCGATCACATAGGCCTGCCAATGCTTGCCAGAAGCGGGGCCGAATTGCCCGTCGCGCGTATGGGTGGCACGTGTCAGCAAACGGTGCGACGAAAGATAGCCTGTGTTCTCATCCCCTGACCAGATCACGTCTTCGCCCAGCAATTCGCGGTCGGGGAATTCGTTGATGGTTGCCATCGTCGAGGCGATCACCGCCTGATTGCCAGTCTGGATACCCATTGGCGAACGCACCGGAATATCAGGCGCGTAATAGTGGTTCAGGGTACCGACGCCGCGATCTTCCCAAATTTCCTTGGTGATCCCGATGATATAGTCAGGAAAATCTTTCCAGCGGTTGGAAAAGCCCTTCATGTGATTGGTCCTTTGGTCGTGCCGCGTGCGATCAGCGGGCTTTCAATTTCTATCCGGCGGGCCGGAGTTGAGGGGTCATCTATGCGGGACAGCAGCGTATTGACTGTCGCTTCCACCATCCGGTTTACCGGTTGGCGCATCGTCGTAAGGTTATAGGCGGGCCAAGCTGCAAGTGGCACATCATCATAGCCTATAACGGCGACATCTTCGGGAACACGCAGACCCAATTCATGGCGCAATGTATCCAAGACAGCGAAGGCCATGTGGTCATTGCCGACGAATATCGCATCAGGTGGGGTTGCGCCTGTCATCATCGTGCGCGTGGCCGCCGCCGCGGTTTCACGGTCAAACATTCCGTCAATAACTTGCGGGGTCATACCTGCCGCCGCTAAAGCGGCACAAAAACCTGCTTGCCGGTCACGGCCGGTTGATGATCCGGACCAACCGCTGATATGGGCGATATTGCGGTGTCCGCACGATAGCAGATACTCTGCCACCGTTTTGCCCCCCAACTTATTGGCCGAAGTGACAGAAGAAATATCCGCACCCTCTTGCCCGCGGTTGAACATAACGACGGGAATGCCTGCCACATTGCATCGCATCGTTAAGTCGTTCGTCATGCCGACAGACGCCGTAATAATCCCGTCCACTTGATAATCCAGCAGCTCTTGCATCACTTCTTCGGCTGCCCCCTGGCTGTTCGAGGCCGAGAATACGAGGATGTGATAACCCTTTTCCTGCAACGCTTTGGAGAGCAGCTGCAGTGCCAGTGGATAAAACTGGTTGTCCAGATACGCCACAACGAGCCCGATAATCCGGCTTTTGCCGGTGATCATTGCGCGCGCCATCATGTTGGGGCGATAGCCCAGATCGGCCGCCGCTTGGCGTACTTTTTCGGCAGTCCGTGCGCTAGCGGACGCACCGGGTGTAAAGACCCGACTGACTGCCGATTGGCTGACACCTGCGCGTTGCGCCACTTGAAGAGAGGTAATCTTTGACATCAATCCGCCGTCCACCCGCCGTCAAGCGACAGATGCGAACCAGTCATAAGTCCTGACGCATCCGAGGCCAGATACACAACGGGGCCCATTATGTCCGTCACTTCGCCCACACGCCCAAGTTTGATCTTTTCCATGATCCACGCGACGCGTTCTGGATTGTTGAAAGTCTGCTCGGTCAAAGGCGTACGGATAAACGTTGGACCGATGGTGTTGACGCGGATGCCTTGTTTGCCCCACTCGATCGCCATGGCCTTGGTGAAACCTTCAACCGCATGTTTTGTAGCACAGTAAACAGCGCGATCAATGCCGCCAACAAGCGCCATTTGACTGGTAATATTGATCAGACTTCCGGGCTTTCCTGCTGCCAGCAGCCCTTTGGCCACTGCGCGGGTGAGGAAATACGCTCCTTTGAAGTTGATGTTTGCAACGGCGTCAAAATCTTCCTCCGCCGTTTCTACGGCCGGTGAATGGATCGCCAATCCCGCCGAATTAACCAGCACATCAAAGGGTCCATTTGCCAAAATTGCAGCTTCGGTCGCAGCCGTGTTTGCAACGTCCATCGTTAAGGCGCTCGCGGACATGCCCGAAGCGGTCAACTCACCCACAATATTTTGTAACTTTTCTGCATTGCGCGCCGCAATCGTAACTTCTGCCCCTGCCTGAGCCAAAGCAACAGCGCAGGCCAGCCCGATGCCAGACGATCCACCTGCCACAAGCGCGCGCTTGCCATCAAGACGGAAGGACGGGGTGGTGGGCAGGGTCATTGGATAGTCCTTGTGGGTAGCGCCGGAACCTCCGGCAGAAATCATTCAAAAATAGGCAAGCGGGGCATCATGAGGGAACAGGCGGATAAGTGATACCGCCCAGATCGGGGAAATTAGCGTAACGTGCTTGGCGGGTGGCGCGCACCTCTGACGGGGTGTCACCTGCGCGCAATAGATTGCCTTTGGGGGCTGCATAGCTCGCGATTTGAGGCGCGGGATCTTCACGCCAAGTCAAATTGAAGGCAGCCAGTTTAGGAAAAAAGTACATGGCATGATAAGTTAAATGGTCGTGGACCCACCACGCTAGATCGCGCCAGTCGCGCCCTTTGGCGTATTGGTCGGCAAACCATGGCACAACGATACATGCACACGCCCCCATTCGGCCAGCACTGTCGCGACGATCCCAGATATGGGAAGCATAATTGACTTCGTTGCGAGAACATCTTTGTGGTTTCACCTCGGTGGCGCCGAAATGGTTCAGATCAGGCGAGCGGTAAGACGACCGAACCGCTATTGGTCCGAACGTATTAACAAGTGGGTCAAGCAGGTTCTGACACAACTGTTCCCCCGCCAAGATCGCCAAGGTCGGGTCGTCAGGAATGTTCGGCTTGCCAAAGAAATTGCCTATCTCAGAATATAGAAAATCCCGCATGTAGAAATGCTGCGAAAGCCGCACGCGCCCGAAGTCTTCGAGACTAGAATAGCTGCGAGGCTTTCTTGTAGTCATTTCGTTACTCTGCTGCCGTGCCATAAGCTACGTTTTTTCCACCATAACGGCGGACCCGAACGTTGCATTGTTCGGCGTGGCCAACGAAACCTTCCAGCATACATAGTCGAGACCCGTATTCACCGACCAAAGTTGCAGCCTCATCCGTCAAGATGCGCTGGTAGCTGTGGGTTTTGAGAAATTTACCAACCCAGAGGCCACCCGTATACCGCCCTGCTTTTTTCGTGGGAAGCGTGTGGTTTGTTCCGATAACCTTGTCGCCGTTAGCCACATTTGTTCGCGGCCCAAGGAACAGCGCACCGTAACAGGTCATGTTTTCCAAAAACCAATCGTCACGGTCAGTCATCACTTGCACATGCTCTGACGCGATCTCGTCCGCGACGGCCAGCATTTCGTCGTAAGTATCGCACAAGATCACTTCACCGTAGTCATTCCATGATGTCCGTGCCGTTTCCGCCGTCGGCAAAATTTCCAGAATACGGTCGATTTCGGCAAGCGTCTCGCGGGCGAGCTTCTCGGAATTGGTCAGCAGAACTGCGGGCGAGTTGTATCCGTGCTCGGCTTGGCCCAGCAAATCAGTCGCGCAAAGCTCGGCATCGACAGTATCGTCTGCGATCACCATCGTTTCGGTCGGCCCTGCGAACAGATCAATGCCGACGCGGCCAAATAGTTGGCGCTTGGCTTCCGCCACAAAAGCGTTTCCAGGGCCCACGATCATGTGGACAGGGTCAACAGTTTCGGTTCCCAGCGCCATCGCGCCCACCGCTTGCATGCCGCCAAGAACATAAATCTCATGCGCACCGCCCATATGCATCGCAGCCACAATTGCCGGATGCGGTGCCCCTTTTTGCGGTGGGGCCGACGCGACAATACGTGGCACACCTGCCACCGATGCGGTCAGCACCGACATATGCGCAGATGCCACCATCGGGAACTTGCCTCCAGGGACATAGCAACCAACTGATTGTACGGGGATATTCTTGTGTCCCAGAATAACACCGGGAATAGTTTCGACCTCGATATCAGTCATTGAAGCGCGTTGCGCTTGGGCGAAGTTGCGTATCTGATCTTGAGCGAATTTGATGTCTTCAATGTCCCGGGCTGAAACTTTAGACATGGCCGCTTCGATTTCGGATTGCGAAAGCCGGAAACTGGCGGGGGCGTAGTTGTCGAACTTCGCGGACAGAACGCGTACTGCAGCATCGCCGCGCGCAGCGATATCTGCCAAAGTAGTTTCGACAATGCCACGTACTTTGGCGTCGTCTTCGGCCCGTTCTGCCTCGGGTTTGCCGGATTTGAGGTAGGTGATGGCCATTGTTTAGTATCCTTCGGGCTTTGGCGGATGTTCCTCGCCACTATCAAATTTTTCCCAACCTTCGCCGCCGAATACATCGACCCCCAGTTGCATCATCACTGAGGCAAAATCGACAGACACGGGATTGTCGGCAATGCGTCCGTCCTCGATCCGCCAAAAATCCATATAGGGAATTTTGACCCTTTTTCCGGTCGCCGGGATGCCCATGAAAGTCCCGCTGTGTGTGCCTTCAATATGGCCAAAACACGCTGCCCATTCACCGTCGGCCAAGAACTGATCGGTTTTGTAATCGCGGTCGGTAAAGGCTGCACGCAGCGGCCATTGCCAGTTCCGCTGAAATTCCTTGATGCCGTTCTTTGTTCCGCAGCCTTGATTGCCACGCCATGCAAAGCTTTCGGTGAAATACTTTGTCATGTCCATTTCGTTGTTGGCGAGCCCGACTTCCATCGCTTTAACGGCTTCAAGTGAGGCTTGTGATTTTGGGTCACGGGTCATTCGGGAACCTTTGTCGTTATGCGGTGCAGGCGCTAAAGGCGCTCGCCTGTTGTGATGTCAAACAAATGACAGATGCTGGCCGGGATATGCCCGTGGACGGGTTCACCGATCTCGACCCGGTATTCCTTGCCGGATTTCACCGAAACGATTGTGCCACCGACCCGCATGGTGACCATTGTGGCTTCGCCCAGCAATTCCAGCGAATAGACCTTGGAGCCGATCTCGGCCTCGCCTTCGGCGACGCTGGCATCTTCGGCTCGGAAACCAAGTGTCACACGGCCTTTATGCTGTGTCGGCAGACCCGAAATCGTGATATCTCTGGCCGTGAAAACGCCGTTTGCGATTTCGCCATCTACAAGGTTCATCGCAGGTGAACCGATGAACCCCGCAACAAAAGTATTCGCTGGATTGTCGTAAATTTCGGTCGGCGTGCCGACCTGCAGGACGATGCCTTTGCTCATGACAACAACGCGGTCAGCAAGGGTCATCGCCTCGATCTGGTCGTGCGTGACGTAGATCGTTGTCACCTTGAGTTCATGGCTGAGGTTTTTGATTTGCGCGCGGGTAGAAACACGCAGTTTGGCATCAAGGTTCGAGAGAGGCTCGTCCATCAAGAACACATTGGGTTCACGGACAATCGCGCGGGCAAGCGCCACACGTTGACGTTGTCCGCCTGAAAGCTCGGCAGGTTTACGATGCAGAAACTCGTCAAGCTCAACCATCGCAGAAGCACGCATCACACGTTCATTGTGTTCTGCTTGCGGTACGCCACGTACTTTGAGCGGAAACCGGATGTTTTCGTAGACGTTCAGATTGGGATAAAGTGCATAACTTTGGAAAACCATCGCCACGTCACGATCTTTGGGTTCAAGGTCGTTGATCCGCTTGCCGTCGACAAGGATGTCGCCCTCTGTGGCGTCCTCCAGACCTGCGATCATGCGCATCGTTGTGGTCTTGCCGCAGCCCGATGGGCCAAGCAACACCAGGAACTCTTGGTCAGCGATGGTCAAATCAAAACTTTTGACCCCCACAAAAGAGCCCCAGCGCTTTGATACATTGCGTAGCTGAATTTCGGCCATTGAGACGCCCCTTGCATACGTTTGCAAAAACACTCGCCCGATTCCCGGATTCAGGCAAGGCCAAATCGACAAAGTGCATATTTTTTGGACTTTTGGCCTTAAAATGCTTGCGTGAAGACGGCCTTTGAAGGTTAACTTGCAAACGTATGCAAAGTCGATCCGATTCGTGATCGGCAGATATTCAAGCCCGGACTACACCGGCTCAGAGAACAACACGGAGGTTGTTACAAAATGAAAATCTGGAAAAACGCAATGCTGGGAACGGCTATCGCGGCACTGACAGCAACAGGCGCGCTCGGGTGTGAAGCTGATGGTCGTGTCAGCATCATCGGCAACGAATTCCCCGCGATCCAAACAGTTGCTGCTGCGGCAGGCGCCTGCACAGGTATCGACTTTTCGTCCAACCTGACTGCGGATCACCAAACGCTGAACGTGGCCGGTATGTCGGGCAACCCGGCTGAATACACCACCGCGATTGTTGCCAACTCTTCCATTGTGGCGCTGATCAACGAAGACGTGATCCAGCCACTGGATGATCTGGTCGCTGCTTACGGCCAAGATATCTCACCTTCGCAGTTGATCACCGTAGACGGCAAGATCATGGCCGTCGCCTTTATGGCGAACGCACAGCACCTTGTTTACCGCGGCGACGTGCTTGAGGCTGCAGGCCTTGAAGTACCTACATCTTACGAAGAAGTCCTTGCCGCAGCAGAAGCAATCCGCACGGCTGGCATCATGGAGAATCCGGTAGGCGGCGCATATGCGGCTGGTTGGAACCTCGCTCAAGAATTCACCAACATGTACATCGGCACTGGTGGCCAGTTCTTTAAGCCCGGCACTGCAGAAGTCAGCATCAACAACGCCCAAGGCGTTGAAGCGCTGGAAATGATGAAGGCTTTGACCGCCTACATGAACCCAGACTACCTGACACACGACAGCAACGCGACATCCGCAGAATGGGAAGCAGGCAACGTCGCCTTGATGAACATGTGGGGCAGCCGCACTGGCGTTTTAATGGACGACGAAGGCTCTGAGCCGGTTGTCTATGAAAACACAATGGTATCTGGCCCGCTGACCGTTGGTGACAGCGGCACACCCGCAACCACTTTGTGGTGGGACGGATGGACCGTTGCCAAGAACATCAGCGACGCAGATGCCGCCGCAACGTTCAAAGCAATGGCTGCCGGCGTTTCCCCTGCCATCCTGAACGATGAGACAATGGGTCAAGCCGTTTGGTTGATGGAAGGTTACACCCCTGCCCCAGTAAACGAAGGCGTTTTGGCCTCGGTTGCTGCAGGTTCCCAGCCATACCCAATGCGCCCGTTCCAAGGCCTGCTGCACACTGCACTGGGTGACAATATCGCCGACTTCCTGCAAGGCAACGAAAGCGCCGAGCAGACATTGGCAGACATCGAAGCCGCCTATACGGCTGCTGCGACTGAAAAAGGGTTCCTTCAGTAAGGACCACTTGGAGAAGGCGCAAATGTTGCGCCTTTTCCGTTTTTCGAACTTAGGGCAAAGCGCATGAAACACTCATCATTCTTTTGGTTTGTCCTGCCCTCGTCCTTGATGATGTTGTTATTCATCGCCTTTCCGATTGTGTCGGTCGTGACTCAATCGCTTTATCAAGCCCATGACCAGGTTATTATCGAAGTTGAAAACTGCGGCCCGTTCGGCTGCACTGTCGATACATCGGTCGATAGCGAAGCCACCGCAGCCCTACGTGCGGCAGAGCCTTTGGGACAATGGGCCGGTCTGGATATATATAAAGACCGCAATCATCTTGCACTGGATGAAGTAGCCCAAGCTTGGGTCAATTCCGACGGCTTGCCCGACTTTGGCAGGACATTGATGAACCTGCCATTCTATGACGCGATGGCATTCACCCTGACCTACACTGCAATCGTCACCCCGCTCACAATTATCTTAGGCTTCTTCATAGCAATCGCAGTCAATGCAGTTGCGCGCGCGCTTCGCGGACCGACTATCTTTTTCTCGCTTCTGCCGATGATCGTCACACCACTGGTGGGTTCACTCATTCTGTTCTGGATGGTCGATGCGCGCGGTATTCTTGGGACCAGCCTGCAATGGCTGGCCGATGATCCGACGCTATCTGTCAAAGCGTCGACGCCGATGATGTGGATCATGCTGATGGTTTATGGCGTTTGGCATTCCGCCCCCTTCGCCTTTATCGTTTATTATGCAGGCCTGCAGACCGTGAACACCGATACGCTGGAGGCCGCGATGATCGACGGCGCGAGCCGTTGGCAGCGTATCCGCTACGTCGTCATTCCTCATCTTGTTCCGCTCACCACGTTTATTGCGTTGATACAGTTGATGGATAACTTCCGCGTCTTTGAACCCATCGTCAGTTTTAGCGCCCAAGCCCACGCCACGTCACTGTCCTACGCCATCTTTAACGATCTGGGGGGCGAGACGCGTTTGCTGTCATCGGCAGCGGCCACGTCAGTTCTGACAATCATCGGCGTCGGCATCCTGCTTTCACCCGTCCTTGTGCGCACATGGCGCGAATTCGGCAGCCCGAGGTAGTCCCATGTCAAAAGCAATGCGCCGTTCACCTGCCGTCAACCTACTTGCTTACGGGTTTATGATTACATGGCTGATCATGGCCGCCTTCCCCTTTCTTTGGACGCTTTGGGGATCGTTCAAAGTCGAAGGCGATTTCTTTTCCAAGGCCGACTGGGCCAATTCGATCTTTGGTACGTTGACGATGGTTGAAACTGGTGGGAACTTCACCAGCGACGGCTACTACGGCGCTTGGGTCCAAGAGGAATTCTGGCGCGCCGCACTGAACACTTTTATCGTGTGTTTCTGCGTGGTCACCATCTCGTTGACCTGTGGAACGCTGGGGGGCTACGCCCTGTCACGCTCTACCTATCGTTATGCCTTCTGGTTCTTGCTTTTCGCGCTGATGTTCCGTGCAATGCCACCGATTACGCTCGTTTCAGGCTATTTACTGCCCTTCTTTGAATGGAACCTTTGGGGCCACCTCAGCACGACAATCATCGTACTTGTGGCTATTAACCAGCCATTCACGCTGTGGATGCTGCACGCCTTTTTCAAGAACATTCCCAAAGATCTGGATGAAAGCGCAATGGTTGATGGATGCACCCGTTTTCAGGCTTTCCGCCATGTGATTATTCCGGTGATGTGGCCGGGTGTGATTACGACGGGACTGTTCAGCTTTCTTTTGGCCTACAACGACTTTGCTGTGACCTCGATGCTGCTGAGCAAGGAAAACCAAACAATGGTGCCAAAGCTGGCCAGCTTCCTTGGCACAACGCAGACCAAAGGCAACGTGATGTTCGCTGTGGCAGCTGCTGTATCTGTAACCGCACCATTGTTTGTCATGATCATCTTCTTCCAAAAGCAGATTGTATCTGGCCTGACCGCAGGCGCTGTGAAAGGCTGATTTCATGAGCTTCCAGACTGAAAAAGCGCTTGTGCGCGCCCATTACGCTGCGCTGGCAAAAGCAACACCTGATACAGTTGCAGCGGTGATGGCTGAACGCACGAGTGCCGATTGGCATTGGCGCGGGATGCATCCATTTTACGAACAACACGGGGCTGCAGCCGTCGCCGAAAGTTTTTGGGCGCCTTTTCTGACCGCCATGCAGAAGGTCCAGCGCAGAGAAGACATCTTTGTCGCGGGCCGCAACGAGATCGACAATTTTCAATCTGTGTGGGTGATCTCGATGGGTCACCTCATGGGGTTGTTTGATGCGCCATTTCTCGGGATCAAACCTAACCGCCGCATCGCAATGCTACGTTATGCCGAGTTCAACAAGGTCGTAGACGGCAAGATCGTCGAGACTGCGATGTTCTGTGACCTGATCCACTTGATGACCCAAGCCGGCCAGTATCCCCTTCCCCCGCAAACCGGAATGCATCTGGTCCAACCTGGCCCTGCAACGCATGACGGCCTCCTGTTTGATGACGCCGCACCTTCAGAAGGGGATAAGACCCTTAGCCTGATCAACCAGATGATCGGCGACATCAACACGCATCAGAAATACGACACACCGCAAGAGGAACTTGCCCAATGTTGGCATGATGACATGCTGTGGTGGGGCCCAGAAGGTATCGGGGCGACCTACACGATTGACCGTTATGTCGAACAGCACCAGCGCCCATTCCGGACCCAGATTAAGGACCGCAAATACAACGGGCATATCTGCCGTCTGGCCGAAGGAAACTTTGGCGGGTTCTTTGGCTGGGCCAATCTGACGGTCACGAATGCGGGCGGCTATCTTGGGATGCCAGCCGCTGGACCCGCCGAAATGCGTGTCGTCGATATGTATCGCCGCGATGGCGACAAACTGGCAGAGAACTGGATATTCATTGATATCCTGCATTTCTTGGCGATGCAGGGAAATGATGTGCTGGCGCGAATGCGCACCCTTTGATCGACCCGCTTGAACAGCACAGGTCGCGAGTGACTATGCGAAATTGATGGAACAGAGGGTCAACCGACGTTGGTTTTACCCCGTCTGTCATGGCGCAGGTTTGCGTAAAGCACATGATTGCGCCAGCGACCATTGATTTGCAGATAGCTTTGCGCGACGCCTTCGTACTTATAGCCGCATTGTTCCAGCAATCGCCGCGAGGGGGTGTTTTCAGGCAGGCAACCAGCCTCGATCCGGCTGAGGTCCAAAGCAGTGAACGCGTGATGCACGACCGCTTCGATCGCCTCGCGCATAAAGCCTTTGCGCGCGAAATGTTCGCCCATCCAGTAGCCCGTGATCCCCGATTGTGCAGGACCGCGTTTGATGTGGTCAAGAGTGATGGCCCCTACCAACGCATCGTCTGCACGCTGAAAGATAAACAACGGCATCGCAGTTCCGTTCGCCACAGACCGCTGCGCCCAGTAGACGCGGTTGGTGAAGGCTTTGCGCGACAGATGATCCGCAGCCCACGTAGGTTCCCAAGGCTTAAGGAACGCTTCGCTGTCGCGACGCAAAGCAGACCATGCCCGAAAATCGCTGTGCATCGGCAAGCGAAGCGTCAAACGCTCGGTTTCGATCCGGACCTTGCGCTTGGCCCCCAACATTATGCAGCCAGCCGCGCTTTCAGTGCATCAAGCGTCGGCGCGGCCTCTGCCGGGCCATAAAGCGCCATTGCCGTGCCTGCCTGTCCTGCCATCTGACCTGCAAAGTCTTTCACATCGCCGGTAGTCACATCGTCAATCCGCTCGATCGTTTCATCTATCGACGGGATGCGATTCCAGATCGACAAAAGCCGCGCAAGACGCTCTGCCCTGTTCGATGGGCTTTCCAGCCCCATCAATAATCCCGCCTTCATCTGCGCACGCGCACGTGCGACCTCGGCTGCGGACATATCATCAGCGGCACGTTTCATCTCGTCGACGGTCACATTCGCCAATTCTTCGATTTGCTCGGCACTTGTCCCCGCATAAATCGTGGTCATGCCACTGTCCTCAAAGGCTCCGGCTTGTGCGAAGATCGTATAACACAATCCACGGTTTTCGCGGACTTCTTGGAATAGACGCGAAGACATCCCCCCGCCCATCGCGTTGGCATAGATCTGTGCGGTGTATATTTCGGGGTCAAGGTACGTCGGCCCCTCAAGCGCGAGTGCGAAATGCACTTGCTCGAGTGCTTTATTCTCGCGGCGTTCACCGCCACCAAATTTGGCGGGCTGAAGCAATTCAGCCGCCCGAGGAACGGCAGGAAGATGCCCGAACAGGACTTCTGCCTCACGGACAATCGCGTCATGATCGATGGCACCGGCAGCCGACAGGATCATCTGGTTGGGGCCGTAATGTTCGCCAACGAATGCTTTTAGATCATCGCGATTAAAGCTGCTGACGCGTTCGGACGGTCCAAGAATGGATCGCCCCAAGGCCTGATCAGGATAAGCCACCTCTTGCAGCCAATCGAAGATGATATCGTCGGGTGTATCCAGTGCTTGGCCGATCTCTTGCAAAATCACGCCGCGCTCGACCTCGATTTCAGCGGGATCAAAAACCGGATTGAGTAGAATGTCAGAGATTACATCAAGCCCAAGCGCCACGTCGTCTTCAAGCACGCGGGCATAAAAGGCCGTCATTTCGCGGCTGGTATAGGCATTGATATAACCGCCTACGTCTTCGATGCTTTCCGCGATTTGCAGCGCGCTGCGGGTTTTGGTGCCTTTAAAGGCCATATGCTCAAGGAAATGGGCAATCCCGTTCTGCTCAAGCCGTTCGTGCCGCCCGCCTGCCTGCACCCAGATACCGATACTGCTTGATTTCAGCCCCGGCATGTTTTCGGTGACAATGCGAAAGCCGTTGGACAGCGTATGCAGTTGAATGGTCAATGGGCGATCCGTTCTTTGATGAGGGCCTGGATAGCCGCAAGGTCGTTGGGCACGCGTGTCAGGCGTTCTGGTCGGTCATAGAGGTCCGCCATGCGTGGTGGAAGCAGGGCGGCGACACCTGACGCCGCTTTCACGGCATCGGGGAATTTGGCTGGATGTGCGGTGGCCAGTGTGACCATCGGCGTAGTGCCCAAATGTGCCTCGGCCACATGTACGCCAACTGCCGTATGCGGGCAAAGCAGTTCACCGTGGTTGGCAAGGTAGGTCTTGATGGCCGCATGGGTTTCGCCTTCAGACGCACGGCCTGATTTGAACGTGTCTTTCAACATCTGATATGCGCCTTGGCTGATCCGGAAGCCTCCCTGTTTGAGGTCCTCCATCTGCGCAGCCACCGCCGCGCCGTCGCGGTCATAGGCATCAAAAAGCGCACGCTCGAAGTTCGAACTGACTTGAATATCCATCGATGGGCTGATGGTCGGGCTGACGCCTTCTTTGGTATAGGCGCCCGTTTGCAGTGTGCGATGCAAGATGTCGTTCTGGTTTGTGGCTACGATCAGATCGGCGATAGGCAGGCCCATTTTCTTGGCTATGTAGCCTGCGAAGATGTCGCCGAAGTTGCCTGTTGGCACAGTGAAGCTCACCTCACGGTGTGGTGCGCCCAAGGTCACGGCGGCGGTGAAGTAATAGACTACCTGCGCCAGAACGCGGCCCCAGTTGATCGAATTCACACCAGCCAGTTTCACCTCTTCGCGGAAAGTGAAATCGTTGAACATGTCTTTGACGGCAGCTTGGCAATCGTCGAAATCCCCGTCGACCGCAAGCGCATGTACATTGCTTTCCGTGGGCGTTGTCATCTGACGGCGTTGGACTTCGGACACGCGGTCATGCGGGTACATGATGATCACATCGACGGCTTTGAGGCCACGAAACGCTTCGATTGCGGCAGAGCCTGTGTCGCCGGATGTCGCGCCCACGATTGTTACGCGGTCGCCCGAGCGTGACAGGGCCGCTTGGAACATCTGCCCGATCAGTTGCATTGCGAAGTCTTTGAACGCCAGCGTTGGGCCGTGGAACAATTCAAGCAGGTAGTGATTGTTGTCGATCTGCACCAATGGAGCGCGGGCAGCATGTCCAAAACCTGCGTAGGCTTGGGCGATCAATGCCTTGAATTCCGCGTCAGAAAAGGTGTCGCCGATAAAGGGACGCATGACTTCGAACGCGACCTCTTCATAGGATTTGCCTGCCATTGCCGCGATCTGCGCATGGGTCAGCGTCGGAACATGTTCCGGAACATAAAGGCCGCCGTCGCGGGCGAGGCCCGTCAGCATTGCCTCTTCAAAACTCAGGTCAGGTGCTGTGCCACGAGTCGAGATGTACCGCATGATGTTCAGGCGTCCTTTGGGCGTGTAGTGCGAAGTATCAGGTAAAAGCTCATAATCGCCCAGACCAGCGCCAGCAAGAACCATGTGACCGCATATTCAAAGTGGTCATTCTTGATGGTGGCTGTGTTGACCGGCAAAGCGGTCAGGCGGGGGTCGGCGGGGGTCGAAGTGGTGCTGACGATCATCAGAGGCAAAGTATCCAGCGCCGCTGACATCGTGTCCACGTTGCGCGCAAACCAGATGTTCGCGGCGATATCCGGATCGGGGGTGCTGCTGTTTTGATCGTCAGGCCAAATCAGGGTGCCTGTGATCTCCATTGGGGCGATCAGTGGGGCAGCGGCTTTGTTCTCAAGCGCAAGCAAACCTTGATCAACAAGGACCGCACCAAGTGGCGTTTGCATCTTAGAGATCACGCGGTAGCCCGTACCCGCTTCTGTTCCGGAAACCAGCACATGCAGTTCTTCGCCGGTGGGTGTGCCGGAAACGGTGACGCGGGTATATTCATTCGTTGATTCTGACACTTCAGTCGTAAGCGGCGCAGGCGCGGCGGCGAGGCGCGCGTTTATCCCAACGAGTACATCTTCTTTCCAAGCGAGGCGCTCAACCTGCCAAAGCCCGAGGCTGATCAGCACGCCGCACCCAGCGACACCAAGGATCAAAGGAAAAAGGATTTTACGCAGCATATTGCGCCTTTGAAGGTCGAAACGCGCGAGATAGGTCTCGCGCGTTCAATTCAGGTATGGTGGAATACGATCCACCTTCAGATGTTAGTTGGTCTTAGATGCCCCAGATATAGACAGCAAAGAACAAGAACAGCCACACCACGTCTACAAAGTGCCAATACCATGCAGCAGCTTCGAAACCGACGTGACGCTCTGGAGTAAAGTGCCCAGCCCGCGCGCGCAGGTAGCAAACAAACAAGAAGATTGTACCGATCACAACGTGAAAGCCGTGAAAGCCTGTTGCCATGAAGAAGTTAGAGAAGAACTTGTCACCGCCGAAAGTCCAGTCTTGCTGAACCAGCAGGTACCAGTATTCGTAGGCTTGCAGTCCGGTGAACATGACCCCAAGCACAACAGCCAGAAGCAATCCGTGCTCTAGGTCCTTGCGGTTGTTTTCATGAACCAGCGCATGGTGCGCCCATGTGACCGCCATGCCGGAGCAAAGCAAAACAAGGGTGTTGATCAATGGCAGGTGGAACGCGTCAACCTGATAGAACTCTGGAGCGACATAGGTCGTGCCGACATATTCGTTCATCGGATAGATCGTGTGCTTGAAAAACGACCAGAACCAAGCGGCGAAGAACATGACTTCGGACATGATGAACATGATAAAGCCGTAGCGCAAACCGATCCGCACAACAGGTGTATGATCACCTGCGTTGCTTTCGTGAACGACCTCTGACCACCATGCGAACATGACGTAAAGCACTGCTGCCAGACCCATCAAGAAGATGTATGGACCTGAGCCGTGCATCCAGAGTGTCGCGCCAAACAGCATGACAAACGCCCCTGCACCGCCGATAAGCGGCCAGATGGATGGTGGCAAGATGTGATAATCGTGGTTCTTTGCATGCGCCATGTGGTGCGTTCCCTATCCGCTAGTCTTTAATTAGTTTCTATGCCGACTGGCGGCGTAGATGTCAAAGTATCTGGTGTCAGAGCTGCCTGGATTTCTTCTTCGGGCAGATCAATCTGGTAGAACGTATAGCTGAGCGTGATGGTATGTACGTACTGCCCTTCGCGATCGTCAACGATAGCCGGATCGACAAAAAAGCTGACCGGCATCATCACTGTCTCGCCCGGCATCAAGACCTGTTCAGTAAAGCAGAAACATTCGATTTTGTCGAAAAATACGCCCGCTTCGTATGGGGTCACATTATAGGCGGCTTGTCCTGCAATTGGGACATCAAGAGGATTGTGCGCTTCGTAGAACGCCAACCCCGTTTCGCCAATGCGGATTTCCATTTCACGAACTTCCGGCTTGAAAGTCCAAGGCATGTCACGCTCAAGCGAGGCATCAAACCGCACTTTAATGGTTTGATCCAGAATTACGTCGCTTCCGACTTCGGCGACATTGGTTGCACCGCCAAAACCGGTAACACGGCAGAACCAGTCATAAAACGGGACCGACGCCCATGCCAAACCGCCCATGAGGAAAACAACCGAAACGGTTTGCACAACAGTGCGCTGTGGCCCTTGTAGGTTCGGAAAGAGCTTCATTCGCTGGCCCCCACTCCCGGGATGATTTGTGGGCGTGCCACGTGGTCAAATTTCTCGAATTGCGCAACTTCACCCAATTGCAGAACCTTCACGACAGTTAAACCGAAGATGATCACAATAAAACCTGCCAGCAATAGCCCAACGCCATAGTTGCGTCCTTTGCGGCGATTATGAATCTCGTGTTCGACCTGAATTGTCATGCCCAACCTCCGATCCCGTAAAGCCGCAGGGCAGCTTCGATCAGTAGTGCGCCAAAGTGAGCGAAAAGATAATAAAGTGAAACCTTGAACACCTTAATCTCGACCTTGTGCTTGTCGGCTTCGCAATCTGCGTCAGTCCGCTGCCAAATGTCATAGGCACCTTTTAGGAACCATGCGTTCATTACGACCGCAACAGCCAGATAAACCGGCCCACCGATAGACGTGAAGCCAAGACCGATTGCCACGGGAACCAGCAGCAATGTGTAGACGATCACATGCTTGCGCGTCACATCGCGTCCATGTGTTTCCGTCAACATTGGCACACCTGCACGCCCATAGTCGGACTTTACAAAGAGCGCGAGCGCCCAAAAGTGCGGCGGCGTCCACATGAATATCAACGCGAACATCAACACGCTTTCAATGCTGACACTGCCCGTTGCAACGGCCCACCCGATCATCGGAGGAAACGCGCCGGCGGCCCCGCCGATCACGATGTTCTGTGGCGTCGCCCGCTTAAGCCACATCGAATAAACGACAGCATAAAAGAAGATCGTGAAGAACAGCAAAAACGCTGCAAGAAAATTAGTAGCAAGCGCCAGCAGGACAACTGCAAAGCCAGAAAGGGCCAAACCTATGCCCAGAGCTTCGCCAGGTTGCACACGACCTGACGGAATTGGACGACCCGCTGTGCGCTTCATGCGGGCGTCGATATCGGCGTCCCACCACATGTTTAGCGCACCAGATGCGCCTGCACCCACCGCAATGCACAAGATCGCAACAAACCCGATAAACGGATGGACCGGCACAGGTGAAACGAGCAGCCCAACAAGCCCAGTGAATACGACCAATGACATCACGCGCGGCTTCAACAGGGCAAAATAATCGCCCATGTTGGCCTCATAGGTTCTGTCTGTAGCGCTTACATCGCTCATGGCTGACCTTACGGAATTAGGCTTACGTTGAGATAAGATGGACCAAGGTCCACCTTACATTCTTTAGGACGTGCCTGCGGCTTCAGCCAACCAGGCATCATATGTCTCTTGGCTAACGACCTTCACGGTGATCGGCATATAAGCGTGATCTTTGCCGCAAAGTTCTGAACACTGGCCAAAGTAGATGCCTTCACGCTCTGCCGCGAACCACAACTCGGCCAAGCGACCTGGGACGGCGTCCTGCTTCACGCCAAATGCCGGGATTGTCCAAGAATGGATCACGTCCGCACCGGTTACCTGCATGACGACGGTTGCGCCAATTGGTACAACAACGGATGTGTCTGTGGCCAAAAGATACTCGTCTTGGCTGTAACCAAATTCTTCTAGGTCTTCACGCTCCAGCATGTAGCTATCAAACTGAAAGCCGTGATCGACATACTCATAACCCCAGTACCACTGGTAGCCGGTCACCTTGATCGTGATATTAGCCTCAGGAATTTCCTGTTGCTTGAACAAAACGGGCAATGAAAACGCGCCAATGAACACGAGGATCACAACAGGTACAATCGTCCAAGCAACCTCGAGTGGAGAGTTGTGGGTAAATGTCGCGGGTACCGGCTGCTTTTTGTGATTGTAGCGAATTACAACCCAAGCCAGCAAGGCTGTCACAAACAACGTGATGATCGTACAGATGACCAACAGCATGTTGTCCAGCCAATGCACATCACGCGCCAATTCTGTTGCCGCAGGCTGAAAGCCCATCGCGCCATTGACGGGCTTGCCAACAATCTCGAGTTCCTGATTCACTTCCTGCGCAAAGGCAGAAGAACCAGCCATGACAAGACCAGCAGTGGTCCAAAGTGAGGTCGCAAAGGTGTTCAAACGCATATCTTACCCTATCTTCGTGGCGCTTTATCGCGCGTCTTCCTGGTCTTTCCACACGGGCTGCGGGCGGAATCCCATTGTATTCGAGGGACCGTGTCCCATATCCTGATGCACAACTCAAGAACTGCTATTGCGTCAAACGGACGCTTTTGCCGAAAATTTTGCCTCTCTCAAGGAAAAACGCATGTCCACAGATCCGTTCCGACCGTTCGAAACCAATCTTGATCAGGACACCGCACTTGCCCTCTTACAAGAGGCTACAGCAGGTGCGGACGACGGGGAACTGTTTTTAGAGCGCCGAAAATCTGAAGTGATTTCCTTTGATGATGGCAGGATCAAAACAGCTAGTTTTGATGCCTCCGAAGGGTTTGGCCTGCGTGCTGTCCGTGGTGAAACGGCAGGGTATGCCCATTCGACGACAATCGATGAACATGCGCTCAAGCGCGCCGTTGCGACCGCACGCCTTGCCGTGGGTGATGGCGGCGGCACGATGTCTGCGGCCCCGGCAGGCACCAATCGCAAACTTTATTCGGACGAAGATCCGATGTTGCAGGCGACTTTTCCTGCCAAAATCGACCTTCTGCGTGAAATAGACGCGTTTGCCCGCGCGCTTGACCCGCGCGTTGTGCAAGTTTCCGCGACGATTGCTGCCTCGCACCAAGAAGTGCTGATTCTGCGCCCCGAGGGCACGTTGGTTACAGATACCCGTCCAATGTCACGCCTCAACATCAGCGTGATCGTCGAAGAAAACGGCAAACGTGAAAGCGGCGGCATGGGGGGCGGTGGTCGCGCGGGCCTGATCGGGTTGATCGGCCGTGAAAATTGGGTACCTGTGACCCGTGAAGCCCTGCGCATCGCATTGGTCAACCTTGACGCAGAGCCCGCTCCGGCTGGCGTTATGGACGTTGTCCTTGGACCCGGATGGCCTGGTATCTTGCTACACGAAGCAATCGGGCACGGCTTAGAAGGTGATTTCAACCGGAAGGGATCAAGCGCATTTGCAGGGCTGATGGGTCAGCAAATCGCTGCAAAAGGTGTGACCGTCTTGGACGACGGCACAATTCCGGATCGCCGCGGATCTATCACGGTCGATGACGAAGGCACGCCCAGCGCCAAAAATACTTTGATTGAGGATGGCGTGCTGGTTGGCTACATGCAGGATCGACAGAACGCGCGACTGATGGGTGTAGCACCCACGGGGAACGGCCGCCGCGAAAGCTATGCCCATGCGCCGATGCCGCGCATGACGAATACTTACATGTTGGCCGGTGATACTGCCCCCGAAGCACTGGTCGCGGACCTGAAAGACGGAATTTATGCCGTCGGATTCGGTGGCGGTCAGGTCGACATCACAAATGGCAAATTCGTGTTTTCCTGCACCGAGGCCTACCGCGTGAAAAATGGTGTGGTCGGTGCCCCTGTGAAAGGTGCGACCTTGATTGGAGATGGCGCCACTGCGCTGAAACAAATTCGTGGCATCGGCAACGATTTGGCGCTTGATCCGGGTATCGGCAACTGCGGCAAGGCCGGCCAATGGGTACCGGTCGGGGTTGGTCAGCCAAGCCTTTTGATCGGTGGTCTCACGGTTGGTGGGGCAGCGGCAAAATAGCATCGCACGCTTTTTGCGTCGGCTGCGTGGCGATTCACCACTTGTTAACCCTGTGCCTCTAACACTGTCGAGGCAATATGGCGGAGCTGGCGAATGGTCGACCTACAAAACTCTTTCGACCCGCCCCCACTCCTACCCACCATGGAAGAGGATACATTCGACCGACTTCGCCTATTGCGCTCTCGCCGGGTCGGGATAGCGACTTATCGACGGTTGATCGCAGAACACGGCTCTGCGAAGGCTGCGCTTGCCGTCTTGCCACAGATCGCCAAAGCATCGGGTGTCGCAGACTATGTCGTTTGCCCAAACACAGTCGTTCAAGCTGAATTGGATGCAGGGCGTAAAGCAGGTGCGCGGATTGTCCTGGAGGGCAGCCCAGAGTATCCTGCAGCCCTTTGTGATATAAGTGATGCACCTCCGCTTCTTTGGGCTATCGGATCGCTGGATTTACTCAAACGTCCAATGGTTGCAATGGTAGGCGCGCGCAATGCGTCCTCGCTTGGGACCCGAATGGCCAAGAAATTGGCAGAAGAACTCGCAGCACAGGGCATCAGCGTCGTCTCTGGCCTTGCCCGCGGAATCGATGCAGCAGCCCACCTTGGCGCTTTGGCAGGCGGCACGGTTGCGGTGCAAGCCGGTGGCGTTGATGTCATTTACCCAGTCGAAAATGCAAAACTGGCGGATGATATAGCAAAATCAGGGCTACGTTTGTCCGAAATGCCAATGGGGCTGCAACCACAGGCCCGCCATTTTCCGGCACGTAATCGAATCATTTCTGGGCTGGCCCAAGCGGTTATTGTCGTTGAAGCTGCGGCCAAATCCGGCAGTCTTATTACTGCGCGCAATGCTCTTGATCAGGGTCGGGATGTCTTTGCCGTGCCAGGGCATCCGTTCGATGCGCGTGCATGGGGATGCAATATGCTGATCCGAGATGGCGCGACATTGGTACGCGGCGCAAATGATGTTCTAGAGGCGATAAAAACCACCGAAGTCCGCGCGGCACCCGATACAGCCGCCACTGCAACAGCACCAAAACACAACTTGCGCGAAACCGCCGCCCTTCACAGTGAAATTCTTGCACGGCTAGGCCCGTCGCCGATTGCCGAAGATCAACTTGCCCGCGACATTCGCGCAAATGCTTCCAACATTGCGCCCGTTCTGATTGACCTTGAACTAGACGGCAAAGTTCTGCGCCAAGCGGGTGGATTGCTGTCACGCATCAACTAGCTTTGACCGCACTTTTTGCAAAGATTTTTCCCCTCATTGACATTCGACCGACAGACGCCACATCTTGCCCGTCTTATGAACGTTTAATTTTTGTGAAGGATTCCCATGCCTGTCGTCGTTGTCGAATCCCCTGCTAAGGCCAAGAAAATAAACGGCTACCTCGGTAGCAACTACACTGTTTTAGCCTCTTATGGACACGTGCGGGACTTGCCGCCCAAAGATGGTTCTGTCCTTCCCGAGAGCGATTTCGACATGAAGTGGGAAATTGCGTCCGATAGCAAAAAGCATATCAAAGCCATTGTTGACGCTCTTAAAGACGACAACGAATTGATCCTCGCGACCGACCCCGACCGCGAAGGCGAAGCAATTTCATGGCACCTGACAGAGGCACTGTTGGCCAAGAAAGCGATCAAGAAAGACACGCCCGTTAGCCGCGTGGTGTTCAACGCGATTACCAAAACTGCCGTGATGGACGCGATGGCGAGCCCCCGTCAGGTCGATCAACCCCTGGTCGAGGCCTATCTGGCCCGCCGCGCTTTGGACTATCTGGTAGGCTTCAACCTATCCCCCGTCTTATGGCGCAAACTGCCCGGTGCAAAATCTGCAGGTCGTGTGCAGTCGGTTTGCTTGCGGATCATCGTCGAACGCGAAATGGAAATCGAAGCGTTCCGAAATCAGGAATACTGGACCGTGAAGGCGCTGATGCAATCCGCACGCGGTCAAACCTTTGAGGCACGCCTGACTAGCTTGGCTGGCAAAAAGCTGGATAAATTCGACCTCGGCAACGCCACGCAGGCCGAAATGGCTGTGCAGGCCGTCAATTCCCGCGATTTGGTTGTTAAATCGGTCGAAGCGAAACCAGCCACCCGCAACCCATCGCCGCCCTTCATGACCTCGACCTTGCAGCAAGAAGCAAGCCGCAAGTTCGGTATGGGAGCCAAGCAGACAATGTCCGTGGCCCAACGCTTGTATGAAGCCGGATTAATTACATACATGCGGACCGACGGTATCGATATGGCCCCAGAGGCCGTGACCGCGGCGCGCGATGCAATCAAAGCAAAATTTGGTGCTGACTATCTGCCCGCCGAACCGCGTATGTATAAAAACAAAGCCAAGAACGCCCAAGAAGCGCACGAATGTATTCGTCCGACCGAAATGAATGTCAGCACTGAAGACGCGAAAATTGCGGATTCCGACCAACGCAAACTTTACGATCTGATTTATAAGCGCACGATGGCTAGCCAGATGGCTGCTGCGCGTTTGGAACGCACGGTTGTCGATATCACCAGTGCAGATGAACAGGTCATCTTGCGGGCCAATGGCCAAGTTATGGTCTTTGAAGGCTTCATCGCGATTTATGAAGAAGGCAAAGACGACAGTGTAGTGGATGAAGATGACAAGCGTTTGCCGCAGCTGTCAGAGGGCGAAAAAGCGACCAAGAAGTCTGTCGATCCTGAACAACACTTCACGCAACCGCCGCCGCGCTATACTGAGGCCACATTGGTCAAACGCATGGAAGAACTGGGCATTGGTCGCCCGTCGACCTATGCATCAATCGTGACGACAATTCAGGACCGTGGTTATGTCGAAAAAGACAAAAACCGCCTGATACCGCAGGATAAGGGCCGGCTTGTTACCGCGTTTCTCACAAACTATTTCCGAAAGTATATCGGCTATGACTTCACCGCCGATCTGGAAAACCAGTTGGACGAGGTCAGCGCAGGCAATGCCGACTATAAGAAAGTGCTGCATCAGTTCTGGCGCGATTTCTCTGCTGCCGTTGCCGAAACCGCTGATCTACGGATCACGGAAGTTCTCGAAAAGATCAACGAAGTCCTTGAGCCACACCTGTTTCCGCCAACCGAAGATGGAAGCGACCCGCGCCTTTGCCCGAACTGCGGAGCTGGGCGGCTTTCGATGCGTACGGCCCGTGCTGGTGGCGCTTTCATTGGGTGTTCTAACTATCCAGAATGCCGCTACACCCGCGCGTTCGGCCCACCTGATCCAGAAGCCGAAGCATCGGCCATTCCCCCAGAGGGCAAATTGCTAGGTACGGATGAAGGCGATGAAATCCGCATCTTTAAGGGGCGTTTTGGTCCCTATGCCCAACGTGGCGAAGTAACAGAAGAGAACAAGAAGCCGCCGCGCCAAGGCGTCCCCGAAGGTTGGGAACCCGAGGATGTGACCCTGGACCAAGCGGTCATGCTGCTGTCCCTGCCCCGCGAAATTGGCCCGCATCCAGAGGATGGTGTAACAGTCTGGGCCAACCTTGGCCGCTATGGTCCGTACCTCAAACACGCGGAAAGCACGTCTTTCCGTGGCGGCACAAACGCCAATCTAGACAGCATCGACGAAGTATGGACCGTAGGAATGAACCGCGCGGTCCAGCTTTTGGCGGAAAAAGTGGCGTCACGCGGACAGCGAGGCAAAGCCGCTGCCCCGATCCGCGAGTTAGGCGAACATCCAGAGGCCAGCGGACCGGTCAATATCTTTGACGGGA
>Ga0208544_10000286_pt1 | contig 41708 bp, 33 predicted proteins | sample DEB08_DNA_9_FD_184526 | JGI IMG/M metagenome (GOLD analysis project Ga0208544, IMG submission 184526) | Aqueous microbial communities from the Delaware River and Bay under freshwater to marine salinity gradient to study organic matter... | ecosystem: Environmental > Aquatic > Marine > Coastal ... | reverse complement strand
TCGGAAACCGCACGATTGATGTGCATATTCGAAAATTACGAGAGAAATTAGGGAGTGATTATATTAAGACTATAAAGGGCGTTGGGTATAAGTATGAGTTTTGATGAATTGTATAAAAGCAGTTGATATTTCTAAATCTAAAATTGAAAATAATAAATTTTCAATTTAAAACCAATAGAAATGTTCATTACTCGGATAAACTTGTCAAAAAATTCATTAATTTTAAAAATGACTCATAGGGTTTTCTTATAAAAATGATTTTACAGGAAATCATGTTGAAAACGTGAAAAATACTGGGTCGAAGTTGCAAACCATAGAATTCTATGATAAAAGCAAATAAAGTTTAATTTTTTTAAAATATATAACGCACCCATTAAAACTGGGTACAGTTCTTTGAAATTTTTGGTAGTTTCATTTGAAGCATTCTTAAATAAACCCTTCGACAAAGTTCTTTAGGAAAATGAGATTTGTAAAGAATTCCCTACGGATTTGAAAAAACAATTTTTTCGTTCCTCTAAAATTCTTTTTCCAAATTTCTTGACAAAACTAATTTTCCTTAAAATTCTGCCTCTACGGGTGCATTTAAGGGAATTTCTGTTATAGACCTGCTGGCTTGTAAGCAAAATTGTCCATGTATTTTGTACCTCTGTTAATTACTGCAAATGCTCGGTGAATCATTTTATTTTTAATCGCATTAATTACACTAAATTCTTTTTTCCCTTTTTTGATTTGCTTCTCAAAATAAGCTTTGAACTCAGGATAATGTTGAATTGCAGAATAAGCACCATTTGTCAGTAAAGCCTTCATTTTTTTATTGGCAAGATGCGAAACATGAGCACTTAGAGCTTGGTCTTCTCCTGAACTTTCTTCGAAGGGAGCAATTCCACAAAAGGTAGCAAATTTTCGAGATTTACGAAAGCTCACAAAATTTTGTGTCTGGACAATTAAGTACAAGGCTATTATTTCTCCAATACCAGGTACAGTAAGTAATAACTCATAATTGTGCTGCATACTTGGATGTGCTTTTAGCAATTGTTTAATAGCTGACTTTACTTCAATCTGCTGATTGTCAATTGATTCAATTACACTTTTGCTAGCTTTGTCTAAAACAGTCATAACTTCCAGTTTTTCAAATTTTTGTAATTCCTGATTCGATACTTTAAAAGCATGTGTTGCTTTCATAAGTCGGCTTCGTAAACTTAGTAGAGTGCGCAAGGAACGGATAGCTGGCGATGGTAAGTCATACATCCTTATCACATCTTGCTTTTCAAAAGCATAGCGAGCTATTCTTTTTGCATCTACTTTGTCTGTTTTTCCTCGTCTAGTTCCCGATGAATATTTTATCTCATATCCTGCTATCAAGGTATATATAGCTTTAATTGAATTGAGATACCGACATAATGGAACGGTATATACTCCGGTGTGCTCCATACAGATTAAGCTCTGTTTCAGGCTATTCACCTTGTTTTTACTTAACCATTTTTTGAATGCACGAAAGCCCTTTTTGTCATTGCTAAATTGTTCATGTACCCCTCTTGAGGAACTCTCACTTTTTAGCAAATGGGCATCGAACCAGTTTCTTGACATATCTATGCCAATAAAATTCAGGAATTTCATAACTTTGAATTTAGAATTTATGAAAAATTGCTGGACGCATATCTAATACCTTTAGTAGTTCTTCACTAGAATTCTATATGGTTCTTGTCCAGCTTAGGCTAGAAAGTAGGGACTAATTCTATGGCTAGGTCCATCTAAGCCGTCAGATAGTTCCCCCTACTTTCTGCTTTTGTTAACCTCCACTTGCGCTTCAGCAGCTACCAAAAACTTAACCTCATTATATATTTCAAATTTACTAAATTCATACAAATTTGCTCTTTTGCAAATCTAAAGGCCGTCAGGCTAAGGAAACATAAAGTGCTAATATACGCATAATAAAGATTATGCAATTAGAAAAATTCAACCCAGCTGAGCTATTGTCAGAACTTCGAGTCGATATTTTTCAAGTCTTTGACTTAATTTTTTAGGTACTGAGATTTTTATAAGAAAACCCTTTAGTTGGTAGCATTTGGTTTATGGATGCTATTGATTTTTACCATAAATTAATAAAAAAGCCTTTTTGGACTTCGGTTCGGAAAGGCTTTTTTATAAAATTGAAAAAATAATAACCGCAGCCACAATCACGACTAAAATAGCCACATAAACAATTACACTAGAATTACTACGATACAAATTAAACATCAATTCCATCATATCTCGCCACTCTAAACGACCGACTAGACTTTCTCTTCCTAATACAAAATATTTACGCATCCCTTTTCTGGATTGGTCGCCATGTTTGCGGAGAATAAAAAAATCGGAATTCATAAAGGCTAAATCATAGAGTTCACTTCGATTGCCTGCCTCTAGAATCATGGTATTGGAATTGGGTAAGGTCTTCCAGCGAGCGCCAGAAATATCGCCATCTCGGACGATCATTAACTCTCCTTTTGGTCTAAAGATATATAGAATAGTCTCATGGAAATGTTCATCATCTCGAACTTCCAAAAAACGCGTATTCATATAATATTCTTCTTCATATAAATCCTCGCTCCAAGGTCGAATTAAAGGTAGAATATTGTCCAAATAGTCGTCCATTGTCTTGACCACGGGCAATTCTACACTAAAGGAACGGGTTATTTTATCTATAAGTCCTTCATCTTCCACTGGCGTATGGTTTTCTCAATAAATCATTTATTTTTACAATTCAAATGTACTACAAATACTAGAGGATAACAAGATTTTGTAGGATGAATGAGCGACTCCGAAGGAGGAAGGTTCTGTGGACATTCAAGCGAATGAACCGCAAAGTGGGTGGGGGAAGGTAGAAAATTAAATAAATAGCACTAATTTTAGGCAGATAGCAATATAAATTACAAAACTGGTTAACGAAGAAAAACCGTGAACCGATAAAAATAAATAACTCTATGAACTCTATTTTGAAGAAATACGCTGATTTATTAGTGCATTATTGTGTGGATATTGAATCAGGCGACAAACTGTATGTAAGAAGTACCACTTTGGCAGAACCACTAATTCGAGAAGTCTATCGTTCTGCGACTAAAGCAGGGGCACATGTAGAAATTGACCTAGATTTTAGAGAAAAAAATCGCATTTTTCTAACAGAAGCTCAAGAACATCAATTGCAACGAATACCGCCAATGTACAAAATGGCAATGGAGACTTTTGATGCCTATATTTATATTCGAGCTCCTTTTAACTTAAAAGAAGACCAGAATATTCCTAAGGGAAAATCAGGTATTAGAAGTAAGGCAATGAAGCCTGTTTCTAAAAGATATTTTGAGCGGACGGCAACGCTAGAACTCAAACGGAATTTATGTCAATATCCAACTTTGGCAGCAGCCCAAAATGCGGATATGTCTTTGGAAGAATACCAGCAATTTATATATGGCGCCTGTAATTTATTTACAGACGACCCGCAGCAAGCTTGGTTAAATCGCCGAAAAGACCAGCAGAAAATTGTTGATTTATTAAATAAAAAAGATAAGGTACAATATAAAGGAGAAGGTATTGATATTACTTTTTCCACAAAGGGTAGAACTTGGATTAACTCAGATGGTCAAACAAATATGCCATCAGGAGAAGTCTACACTTCACCAGTAGAAGATTCTGTAAATGGAGTGGTGCATTTTTCTTTCCCTGCGGTGTATATGGGGCATGAGGTAGAAGGCGTTACGCTTTGGGTAAAAGATGGATACGTAGAAAAATGGGAAGCAAAAAGAGGACAAGCATTTATGGATAATATTCTACAATCAGCAGGTGCTAGACGATTTGGAGAGGCGGCTATTGGGACGAATTATAACATTAATCGGTTTACTAAAAATATTTTGTTTGATGAAAAAATTGGCGGGACCATTCACATGGCATTAGGGCAATCTTATTTGCAAACAGGTGGAAAAAATCAGTCTGCTATCCATTGGGATATGATTGGGAATATGGTCAATGGTGGGCAGATTTTTGCAGATGATGAAATGGTTTATGAAAATGGGAAGTTTTTGTTTTAATGAACCTGTTAAACCACTTATGTCAACGGATTTATTGCCAACGCCTGCCTGCCGCAGGTAGGGATGTAGCCGATATGCTATACTTTTTATATATTAGCAAAAGAAACGGTTTGTGATTTATAATAATTCGTAGTTCTTTAACCGTTATGTAGTACTTATGCTTTAGACTGTCAGCTACAAAAATGATATTAAAATAATACTTAAAATATCGGCTACTAGTTAGTCAACTTTGAAATGACGAGTAATTCTTTTTTGTAAAAAGGCACTTGGAGGTCTGAAAGATGCTCCAAGGTCAGTAACAAAAACCTTGGAGCGTCTTTTACACCTCCGAGCGTTTTGACCAGAATCCGCCATTTCTTACTTGACACAACACTAGTTCGTCAAATCAGTTATCTTCATTCATCTGTTGGTAGAAATAGACCAATGGATGAATGAAGACAACTGATAATTATCAATTTTTTACCTGACTATTTATTAGAGTTAATCACTCATAACTCATCATTCATAACTTATAACTCAAATCAATGTATCAATACCAATACGGAGGCAAAAAAGGATTGACCTTACAATTAACCGAAGCAAGTGATTTAGTGGTGGTACGCACAAAAGAAGCAACGGCTGTAAAAGATTTAGCTTTGTCTAATACTTCTAAACGTTTATTGTCTAAGATGATGCCTGTGGTGAGTTTTCCAGAGGCAAATGTGACGGTTTTTAAATGTATTGACAAGAAGAGTAGAAGTTTGGGAGGTGGCATGAAATTGCGGAATCAAGTACGAAAAAACTTTAATGAAGAAAAAGAAATCCGTTTTGCAGGGCGTGTTTTGAAAGATGCTAAATCTGGAGAACCTGTCGTTTATACGGAGAATTTCTTTGTTAAATTTAAGGATAAAACAAAAGGAGCAGCATGTAAGGCAGTTATTGAAGACTTAGGATTACGGGTAAAAGAAAAATTAGGCTTTGCGGAATGTGCCTATTTTGTACAGGCAGAATCTGGTACAGGCATGAAGATTTTCGAATTGTCTGAACAATTACTGAACCACAAAGCAGTCGAATACTGTCATCCAGAACTGGTGAGACAAAAAAAGCATCGAAGCATTTTTCCCAATCAATGGCATTTACTGCCTTTTGAGCGAAATGGTCAAGTTATCAACCAACATGTAGCGGCAGAATTGGCATGGACGACTAGCAGAGGGGAAGGTATTACGATAGCTATTGTAGACGATGGGGTAGATGAATCACACGAAGAATTTGTAGGAAAAATTGTCTCTCCTTATGATACGGTAATAGATGAACAAGATGGAAATCCTAAAAGAAGAGGGGAAAATCATGGAACTGCCTGTGCAGGTGTTGCTTGCGCCGCTGGTAGAAATAAAGCGTCTGGGGTAGCACCCGAAGCGATGTTGATGCCTATTCGGTCTGGAGGTTTAGGTTCATTAGCGGAAGCGAAAGCTTTTTGGTGGGCAACAGATAATGGAGCAGATATAATTTCTTGTAGTTGGGGACCAATGGACGGTCCTTGGTGGGATAGTCAAGATCCGCAGCATTTTCGAGAATTCCCTTTGCCAGATAGTACTCGTTTAGCCATAGATTATGCGATTACGAATGGTCGGGATGGGAAAGGATGTATTATTGTTTGGGCAGCAGGAAACGGTAATGAGAGTTGCGATTTAGATGGGTATGCGAGTTATCCCAAGGTAATTGCTGTAGCGGCATCTAATGATAGAGGTGTTAGGAGTTATTATAGCGATTATGGACAATGTGTTTGGTGTTGTTTTCCAAGTAGTGATGTAGATTCTCGGTATGTACCTGTGCCTCGACCGCAGCCACTGACACCGGGTATATGGACAACAGATAGGCAAGGTAGGGAAGGATATAATCAAGGAAATATAACAGAGGGCGATGTCGCAGGAAGCTATACGAATAGTTTTGGAGGCACTTCTTCTTCTTGCCCAGGTGTAGCAGGAGTAGCGGCATTGATGTTGGGTGCAAATGAGGCTTTAACTTGGCAAGAGGTCAGAGCGATTATTAAAAATTCTTGCGACCAAATTGATGTCGATTTTGGTGATTATGATGCAAATGGACATAGCCCTTTTTATGGATATGGTAAAATAAATGCGGCAAGAGCTGTTGAAAATTCTCTTAGTGCAAAGGAAAATGTAGAAACTTTAAACTATGGTGTTCATGGAGTTGCACAACTTAATAAAGAAGCAGACGTGCCAATTTCGGCAGGTGAATTGACCAAAGCAGTACACCCCAAATGCCGCCTATTATCTATAGATTTAGACCTTACCCCCTTCCATCCAAACCTTTCTTTAGAATATAAAACCATTATTAATAATAAAGGGACAACGCCTTGGACAAAAGCAGGGGAAGTTAGCGGTACAACCGACAGGCGTCGAAAATTAATTGGTTATGCCGTTCGGCTAAAAGGAGATTTGGCAGACCAATATGAAGTGGTTTATAAAGCAAAAATTAGAAAAAATGAGGAATGGGTAACAGCGAAGAATGGGCGTATTTGTGGTTCCGATAAAAATGGTAGTCAGGCTATCGAAAATATTCAGATTGAAATTGTGAAACAATAGAATAGAAAATTATCCGTAGCTTGGACATTCTTGTCCGAGCAAAGTGTTTTTGCTCGGACAAGAATGTCCAAGCTACGGTAACTCCAAAATAACCCCAATTTATGTACTTACTAAAATATCGTTCAAGAGGAAAATCGGTTCAATTACTACAGGAATTACTAAATGCTTTTGATAAGAATTTAGAAGCAGATGGTTATTTTGGTAGAGTAACGGAGGGCGCAGTTAAGGATTTTCAAAAAGAATGTGACTTAAATCCAGATGGAATTGTATATACCCAAACTTGGGCGAAATTATTGATTTTGCCACCTACGCTAATCAATCAAACACCACTTACCCCGCAGGAAGTAGAACGATTACAAAAAACATTATTAAAGCGAGATATAGCCGAAAAAGAAGCCGTCATTATATTACAAGAATTGTTAAATCATTTTGGGTATAATCTTGGTGTAGATGGAGATTTTGGTAGCGGAACAGCTGCTGCCGTTAAAGATTTTCAAGAAAAGAATGGTTTAGTTCCGGATGGAATTGTCTTTACCAAAACTTGGACTAAATTATTTGAATTAACTCCACCAATAGCCATTAATCGAATGCGCCTTTCTGAAAAAGACATTGCTGACTTTGCAAAGGCCTTTAATTTGGAAGTACCAATTGTGAAAGCTGTGCAAGAGGTAGAAAGTAGCAGAAGTGGCTTTTTACCAGATAACCGACCAACTATTCTTTTTGAAGGGCATATCTTTTGGCGAGAACTAAAGAAGCGAGGTTTTGACCCTGAAACTATGGTGGCTGGCAATGAAAATGTCTTATTTCCGAAATTCAATCGCCAATTTTATGAAGGCAATGAAAAAGAATATATTCGATTAGAAAAAGCTAGAAATGTAGGAGATAGCCCTAAAATATTAGAAGCTGCTTTGGCTTCCTGTTCGTGGGGAATGTTCCAGATTATGGGCTTTAATTATAAACTGGTCGATGCTTTTGATATTATTGATTATGTGACCAAAGCTAAACGTTCAGAGGCAGCACATTTACAAGCTTTTGGAGAATTTATTATCAGTACAAAATTATTAAAGCCGCTTCGAGAAAAGCGGTGGGCAGATTTTGCGAGAGGATATAATGGGAAGAATTTTGCAGTAAATCAATATGACAAACGTTTAGCTTCGGCATATTTGAAGTATTCTGCTACTGATTTATTAGGTTGAAAAGAGTTGTTTTTTGACGCTGATTCTGTTGCTTTTTATGATTTTGTAATGGATTGAAATCGTTTATATTATATTTGATTCCCCACTAATTGGTTGCCCCCACGAAATTTAGATGAACTATAAAACTATGTTTACTAGGTGTAAAAATTTATGACTATGTGTTGAAAGTAAAGGTCTTCTGATGCTGTTGTTATGATTTTTTACATTTTTTAGAAAGCATAATCATTCATAATTTTAAACAGTGTTCATCTGTGTCAAAAAAACTTGTTCCTTTTTATAAAGCTATAATCTTCTGATACAAAGCCTTCGTCTCAGGCAAAGGTTTTACCCCAAACTCTTTTTCTAAAACTGCTTCACATTGTCGGAAAGTTTTAATTGCCATTGGTCGATTTCCTTTCTTTAAATAAGCTGCCATTTGTATGCGATAAGCATCTTCCCACGTATTTTCAATAAGTAGGGTTTGTTGGCAAAGCCGGATGCTTTCCATTGGATTGTCTTCCACTAATAATTCACTTAAATTGATAAAAGCACCCAATATTAAAATTTGTAAGCGTTCCCTTTCGCCACTTGACCAATCTTCATATAACCTGTTGGGTAAATAAGTCCCGTGATGTAGGTCGATAGCTGCTCTATAGGCTTCAATAGCTTCGGTTGGATTACTGGTAAGTGATTGATTACCAATGCTTATGTAAGCTTCTAACGCATCACTATCAATCCAGATTTCTGAGAGGTTTAATTGGTAAGTAACACCTTGGCGAGTAATATATTTGGCTTCAGAACGACTTTTTCGATTGGGTTCTAAGGCTTTATTCATGCCGTGTTGCGCCACTTTGAAATTTTGTTCTCCAGCTTTGACATCTATATCTTCCCAGATTCTATCAATAATTTGTTCCTTATGTAAAGCTCGTTGATGTCGAGCAGTTACTAAAAACTGAAATAATTGAACAGATTTATCTCTGCCCCAATCTTTGGAACTTATCAATACGCCTTCTCGCCAAACCTGAAAAGTGCCTAGCGTCTGCACTTGCAAACTAGCGGTCTCCTTTTTTGCTTGTATGTTGGCGATTTTATCCATTTTTGAGTTGCCAGTTGCGAGTTGCCAGTTACGAGTTGCCAGTTGCACGTACTATTAAAACGGGCAACTGGTAACCGGCAACCGTCATCACTTTGACAATTTTTCAACTTTAGTATTGAGGGTATGAACATCTTTGGATAATCGCTCAATGGCTGCCATCATTTGTTGGATGTCATTTTTGGTGGCGGGTTTCCACATATCGGGATCTAACCTTGCGCTTAAAGTATCTTTTACTTGACTAATTTGTTGATTAACTTCTTCTTTTACTTGGCTGAATTGTTGATTGACTTCCTCTTGAATTTGTTCAACGCCTGCTTTTGGGTCTTTGATAGTATCAATAACCATTTTAGGATAAGTTAAAGACATGCGTTTCCATAAATCAAAACTTTTGGAAAGAATCCCTTTTTGTTCTTCTGGTGATTTTTCCTCCATGGCTAGGATGGTTAAATCCGCTAACTTTTCTTGGATGAAATTAACCACATCTTTAAATTCTGAGAACCTTTTTTCTTCTCCACCTTGTACATGGCGAATATTTCCACGCCATTGCACTTCCGATTCTTTCTGTTCATTCTGAAAGATTTTTTGGGTAAACCTTAAAACAAAGGAGGCGGTTTCGTCTTTTTTTGCTGGCATGGTTATTTATTTTTCTGCAAGATAATATTTTAGGAACAGCGGCCAGAAGTTAGACCGTTTATTTCCTGAATTGTCAGGTATTTTAGGAGTAAAATACTAAAAATCAACAGTTTACCTGAGTGTAATCTGACTTCTGACCTCTTTTTCCAGAATTATATTTATTCCTTTTCCTCCAATACCGTAATCGGATTAGGCATTTCTAAAATTTGTATCGCTTTTTTGACGACGTCGTCTTCTGCATTTAAGACTGCATAAAGTCCATTTTCATCATATAGATGTTTCGCTAAGCGAGCCTTTAAATAGAGTTTAGTGAGTGGCACTAGGTCTTTAACATTTTTGGCTTCAATTAATAATTTTTCATCATCAATACTCGCTTGGAAATTTTGTAAGACAGGGTCTGGAATTTCAAAATTGTCTACGAAATCAGTCATACCTTTATACGACAATATCGAATTGTCTCCATCAGGTCTTGGTTTATTCGTTTGATAAAATTGATATACAAACTTCCGAATGAATGGCTGTAAATGGGCAAAATAAGGATTGGTTTTAGCAGAATCTAGGGGTACAAAAACATCTGGAATAATACCACCTCCGCCATAAACCACTCGTCCGTCTTGTGTATAATAAGGGGTCGTGTCGGCAGTTGTTAATTGCTTGCCACTATATAATTCTCCACTTTCTAAACGAGTATTTAAATCATCATCATAACTGACTAAATCGTCATAACTCTTTTGGATAGACCGTCCAGATGGTGTATAATACCTAGCCACGGTCAACCGAATAGCGGAATCATCAGAAAGATTGTATTGTTCTTGTACCAATCCTTTGCCAAAAGTTCTTCGACCAACGATAATGCCTCTATCGTAATCTTGGACGGCACCTGCTAAAATTTCACTAGCAGAAGCCGAGCCTTCATCTACTAAAACAGCTATATTATCTATGGAAAAAAAAGATTTTCCTGTTGTTTCATAATCACTTCGATGGACATTTCGACCTTCTGTATAAACTAATAACTTATTCTTATCTTTAAAAAATTGATTTAAAATACTAGTGGCTTCTTGCAGATAGCCGCCCGGGTTATCCCGAACATCTATGACTACATTTTTTAACCCTTTTTCATCAATCATTCTTTCTAAATTTCTTAAAAATTCAGTGTGTGTGGTCGCACTAAAACGATTGAGTTTGATGTAACCTGTATTTTGGTTGAGCATATAAGCTGCATCAACGCTATTAATCGGAATTTCATCTCTAGTAACTTCAAAATACTGAATGGCTGATTGATTTTCTCTTACAATACCAATTTTAACTTTAGTCCCTCTTTCCCCCCGAAGGGAATCAATAATATTCGTTTCATTTAATTTTTGACCCACAATAGAAGAATCTCCCACAGAAACAATTTTGTCTCCGGCAATAATGCCTGCTTTATCCGAAGGACCGTCTTTGGTTGGTTTTATGACTATAATGGTATCTGAGACAATTAAGAATTCAATACCAATTCCTTCAAAATTACCATCTAATTGTTCGTTAATTCTTTGTAATTGGTCGGATGGAATATAAGTAGAATGCGGATCTAATTCTTGTAAAATATTATCAATTGCTTTTTGAATTAATTCATCTCTATCCACTTTGTCCACATATCTGGCTTCAATAAATCGAAGTAATTCTTCGAGTTTACCAGGTTGTGTTTCAACTTGTTCTTCGCCTTCTGGAGTGGGTACAATCGGTACTTCTTTTTGGAGCTTGATGCCTAAAAGAATCCCTAGTATCAAGACGAAAGCAAAAGCTAGAGGAAGCCAAAATTTATTAGTTGTATGGGCTGAATGCTGCGGCACTTGTTATTTTTTTTGATGTTCCTAACAAAGGTACGGTTTTACCCTTTTATCTGTCGAAATTTTAGAAAAACGTATAATTTTTCTTTTAATTTTTAATTGAATATTTTAGAAATATTCTTTTGGCTGAAACTAACCTATCGATGATAAGGTTTTATATCAACTTGTTCATTTATCCTAATTAATCGTTTAGATGGAATATAATTGGTATCTACATCACTTGTTTTTAAACGATTTATTGTTTGTTGAATCAATTTATCTTGATGGACTTCATGGATATATTTGGCATCTAATAAACGGAACAAAGCGTCTATTTTTTTAGAATAAGGGGGACGTAATGCTGTTTGATTAGCGATTGCACCTTCTTTTTCTAGTTTAATGCCGATAAGCATACCTAACAAAAGGACAACTAAGAAGTTTAAAGGTAACCAAAAACTATTAGGCTTGTGAACGGAGTTATTAGGCACTTTTCTTGATTTTATTGATGTTGACAAAGGTACGGATTAATAGGCAAGGGTAGGTCGATTTTTAATTTTGAATGTACAATTTATCTTTTACGAAACAGAATAGGGCTATATAGCCCTATAAAATAATTGAATAATTTTCGGGCTTTCAGAATTTGCCTTAATTTCGCCCCACAAAGAAGTCAATTAAACTTTTTCTATTCGCTTATTAAAATAAATAAAATCATGGATTTACAAATTGATAATCAATTATTTATTGTTGGAGGAGCCACAGGAGGATTTGGTGCAGCAATTGCGGAAAAGCTAGTATTAGAAGGGGCAAATGTGATTGCCGTTGCTAGAACTGCTGCCAAATTAAGTGCTTTGAAAAAGAAATATAAAGATCAAGTAGAAACGATTACTGGAGATATAACGAAGCCTAAGACTTTAGATGAAATTTTGATGAAAATAGGGGATAGGCATTTGGCTGGAGCATTAATGAATGCAGGCGGTCCTCCTGCTAATCCTGCTATGGCAGCCACTTTGGAAGAATGGGATGGTGCTTATAAGTCTGTTTTGCGTTGGAAAGTAGATTTGACCAAACGATTGATGCCAAAATTTATTGAACAGGGATATGGCCGATTGGTTTTTATTGAAAGCGTCTCTGTTAAACAGCCTATTCCGAACTTAGTCTTGAGTAATTCCATCAGAATGGCAGTTGTTGGATTTGTGAAAACACTTTCAGCCGAGGTAGTGCAACATGGTATAACGATGAACATTTTAGGCCCTGGGTATCATGATACTTCTGCGGTAGATCGTATTTTTAATAAAAGAGCAGAGCAAACGGGGAAACCTGCGGCGGCGATTAAATCGGAATTTATTAATAATTTAAAATCGGGACAAATGGGGAACCCTTCCGATATGGGCGCTTTGGCGGTCTGGTTATTGTCTCCTAGTAGTCGTTATATCACAGGGCAAACGATTGTAGTAGATGGAGGATTTATGAATGGAGTTTATTAGGTTTTGTGTTTAAGTAAATTCTCAACTTCAAATTCAACCTCAATTTCAACTTCAAAAACGAGAAGTAAACATTGAGGTTGAAGCTTCTATTTATTAAGTGACTACATTTTTAACGACTCATTGCTTTCAGTATTTTAAATATTGGAAGGAATGTTACTTACATTTTTAAGAAAAATAATTACCAATTACAGCGTTTTACGACTAATCCATGAATCAAAAAATATACGGTCTATTATTATTGTTTTGCTTTTTTACTTGTACAAACCCTCAAATAACCCTTCCGAAACCACCCCCTAAAAACCCTCATTTAGAAGCGTTTACAGCGGATTATCTTCGAGAATTTCAAACCATTTTAGCGCAAACAAAAACACCAGGTGCTGGCTTAGTTATTATTCAAGATACGACTATTTTACAGCTTTCAGGACACGGTACCAAAGCTGTTTTTTCTAATGATTCCATTGATGTCAATACGGTATTCAGAATTGGTTCTTTGTCGAAGGGATTTGCTGCGGTTTTAGCGGGTATTCTGGTAGAAAAAGGTGCTTTAAAATGGACAGATAAAGTCAATCAATACATTCCTGAGTTTGTGTTAAAAGATGCTGCACAATCAGAACGGGTCAATTTAATCCATTTATTATCTCAATCTTCTGGCTTACCTTATCATGCTTATACCAATTTAGTAGAGGCGGGTTTAAGTATTCGGCAAATAGCTAGTGAATTAAAAAAAGTTAAGTTAATAGGTAAAGAAGGAGAAATCTATGCTTATCAAAATGCAGCTTACAGTTTGATAGGAGAAATTATGGAAGTAGTAAAGCAGGAATCTTTACCACAAATTTTTCAAGACGACTTATTAGCCCCATTGCAATTAGCAAGTACTTCTACAGAATATGAATCTTTTATTCAAGGAGAGAATATTGCATTACCACATCGAGGAGGAAATGGGAATTGGCGGCAACGTCCGATATCTAAAAAATACTATAATGCTATTCCTGCGGGAGGCATCAATGCTAGTGTTGCAGATATGGGAGAATGGCTACAGCTTTTATTAGGAAATAGGCCTGAGGTGATTCAACAAAAAACGTTAAACGAAATTTTTAGGCCTCGAATTAATACCAATAATAAAAACCGATATTTTCACGATTGGCCAATGGTTGATGATGCTTTTTATGGTTTAGGTTGGCGGATATTAACCAACGCAAAAGATACATTGATTTATCATGGCGGTTTTGTGAATGGCTATCGTGGAGAGATTTTAATTCATCCAAAAGAAAAACTAGGAATTTGTGTGCTAACGAATGCACCGAGTGAGTTAGCTAATCAGGCTATTCCTGTCTTTTTAGAAAAATATGCGGCTAAACGAGATTCTATTCATGCTTGGGAGAAACGATTACAAGAGGAGTCCCGAAAGCCTTTGGGATTGCAAGAGTAAATACGATAGCCGACTTTAAGTAATAGTAGCCGCTGCTGCTATTACCGTTGAAGTTGAAGTTGAAGTTGAAGTTGAAGTTGAAGTTGAAGTTGAAGTTGAAGTTGAAGTTGAAGTTGAAGTTGAAGTTGAAGTTGAAGTTGAAGTTGAAGTTGAAGTTGAAGTTGAAGTTGAAATTCTTCCATTTTTAGCGAATAGGCAAAAAAAAAGCCCATGACTCTTCATGGGCTGGAAAAAACGAATCTTACAATTCTTTAACCAAAACTTACACATTATAATTTTTTGCAATTACTATGCCAAAAACTTTATATATAATTATAATATGAAATTTAATTATATTTTTTTTTAAGATGTAATGAATTGATTAATAACCTTGAAGATGGAAATTAAAATTAAGTCAGTAAAAAGGGAAACATTTTTTAAATTATATTTATTTCTAATACTTTGATTATCAGTATTTTGTAACTCTGTTGTTTTGTTTTAGCTAAAAAAATAATTTTTAATAAATGAATAACTACAGGAGAAATATGGAATGAAATATGTAGGTAAGGTATTAGAGAATGATTTTTATGAAATTTGTCGGAAAATAGCAAAAAGGAAAGAATCTATTTTTAGGCTATAATGATTTCCTAGAGAAGAAAATTAAAGGTTGATGGCTTAATTATTAACCTAAGTTGAAGTATTTATATTATTTCAAAAGGCAACTTTTATGTTTAACACTAACACAAAATTATCTTATTTTTTTGTAGGGCTCTTTTTATTCCTAATCTTTGAGTTGTCGGCAGAAGGAACAAAACAGCTAGCCCCTAGTTCTACTGATAGAGCTTACCTTTATACAAACTCTACGGCTTATAATGATTTTGGTCGCTATGATGGAAGTGATGACCAGCGATTATATGTACATATTGATAATCCTGCAACAGAACAGCTATTCTTAGGATTCAGTCAACCCGTAGGTAGTGGACATCACCCTTGCAATGGATCTACTGAGATTATTGGCTTTTTTAGAATTAAAGACCCAACAGGAAGAATTGTTTATCCCATTAGGGATAATATCAATGGTCAAGTTTTAGATGCAAACACTTCTAATATTACAGCTCATAGCCAAGCTGTAGCTGGACCTGCACCCATTGCGGGTGCAGCAGGCTATGTACCATTTGTATTTGACCCTAGTGGTTTACCTGCGGGTGATTATTATATAGAATTTAGTAGAGTTAATAACGCTGTTTCTTTGAATAATCCATTACCAATTGAATGGTTTGATATAACTGTTGCGACCAAAACACCTAGCCCTACTGCGATAGAAGGACGATTGTTTTCAAGAAACTGGGCACTTTTTGCGCCTTCAACTTCCTGTGGTTTAAGCCCAGACTACACTTGGTTTGATAGACCGTTTAATGGAAAGTTTTTTGTCTATACCAATCAAAATATTGTGACAGCTGTAGATTTTGTGGGGGCAGGATTTCAACCTGCTGCATTTAATGTGGTTTTTAATGATAATGGAACGACCCAAACTATTAACGTTATAGAAGATCGAAAGTCTTTAAATGGGATTCGGTCTTCTGCGGCGCAACATCGAATCTTTTTGAATGACCCAGATATTACTGTTTATCCGACGGGCGTTCTCGGTAAATTTTCTATAACCCCAAAACTTTTTGCTTGCGAAAATGGAACTGCTTGTGTAGAGGCAGTGATGACAGAGCCAGGTCAAATTGATGTATTGGTGGATTTAGATAAAACTTCAGGAGATTTTGTTTATGATATTGGTTCTAGAGATGTATTGATTGCCTTTCAAGTTAACCCTGTACCAGGAGAGCAACCTCCTTATATTAGATGTATTCCTTGGGACGGTCGAGATGGTTTTGGCAATAAGGTGGGAGGGGCAGCAGATATTGAGAATGCCGATTTACTAGTTCGATATACGCAAGGTATTTACCATTTTCCAGTTTACGATGCGGAATATTTTTTGACTGGATATGATGTAACGACTATTCGACCTTTACCAGATAATGGAAGTCCCAAAAAGATTTATTATGATGATACGAACATTCCAGATGCTTATGGAACGGGAATCACCCAAACAAATGAAGATCCTTTTAATGGTTGTGGGGTGCCTTGTCACCTATGGACCAATAAAGATTTTGGTGATTTAAATACGATTAATACGTGGTTCTTTGCTAGGGAAGAATATGAATTACGGATTGATTTGGGAGGTTGTCCAATTGAGGCGCAAAATGATTCTACAATGACGCCTGCAAATACTTGTACGATGTTAGAAGTTTTGGGGAATGATCTAGGGACTACTCAAATAGATACCACTAGTATTGGTGTGGGGATAGCGCCATTGAATGGAGCGGTTATTTTTGATACGGTTAGTTATTTAGCAGAATATTGTCCTAGTCCAGGGTTTGTGGGTGTAGATTCTTTTACTTATGTTTTTTGCTACGGCATCTTACCTGTGCGAAGCCTCTGTGATTCGGCGACAGTTTTCGTAACGGTAACGCCATCAATAGAGGCTTGTAATAATGGTTTAGATGATGACGGAGATGGCTTAATAGATTGTGACGACCCTGAGTGTCAATTAATACAACCTATTATCATTCAACGTGTGAAACAAGGATATTTTGGATGGTTTATTTTACTAATAGTTGGTTTATTCTTTTATAGAAAATCTAAACAAATAACTACTGCTCAATCAACAGAAAGACCACTTCTGGGAAAAAAATAATGACTACTAAAAATACAACTTGTATCAATACAAAGGGGATAATGCCACGGTATAAATGTTGAGTAGTTACGCCATCTGGAGCTACTCCCTTTAAATAAAACAGGGAGAATCCAAAAGGTGGAGATAAAAATGAAGTTTGTAGATTCAGGGCTAATAAAATCCCAACCCAAACCAAATTCATGTCATAATTAACAAATATTGGGGCGACTACTGGTACGATAATAAAAATGATTTCTATAAAATCAATAAAAAAACCAGCTATAAAAACAACTAGCATGACTAAAAAGAGGAATGCCATCGGTGATAAATTGGCACCTTCTATTAAGTCAATTAAATAGTCATCTCCACCCATTCCTCTGAATACTAAGGCAAAAGTGGTTGCACCAATTAGAATAATAAAAACCATCGTTGTTAAGTGAGTCGTTTCTTGCATGACTTCTTTTAGCACCTGCCAACTGAATTTACCTTGAATAATTGTTAATATAGTCGCTCCTAATGCGCCAATAGCAGAAGCTTCTGTAGGGGAAGCAATGCCTGCTAAGATAGACCCTAATACCGATGCTATTAAAAGCAATGGTAATAAAAAAGCTTTAAGAACTCGCATCATAAAACCTTTTCCTCGAAAAGCTGCTATTTCTGCTGCGGGCATACTTGGTGCTTTCTCAGGATAAAATCGGGCATAAATAACGATATAAGTAATATAACAAACGACTAATAATAAACCGGGAATCAAGGCGGCGGCAAATAAATCTCCTACCGATACATTTAATACACTTCCTAATAAGACCAATACCACCGATGGCGGGATTATCTGACCTAGCGTACCCGAAGCAGCAATCGTACCCGTTGCCAATTCTGGGCTATACCCTCGTTTTAGCATTGTCGGCAAACTGATTAACCCCATAGTAATAACAGTTGCGCCTACTATACCCGTTGAGGCAGCTAAAAGTGCGCCTACAATGACTACTGAAATGGCTAAACCGCCTTTAACAGTACCGAAAAGCATCGCCATGGTTTCGAGTAGGCTTTCGGCGAGCCCTGACTTTTCTAACATAATCCCCATAAAAATGAACAACGGAACAGCTAATAAGACGACATTCGTTACCGTTCCCATTATTCGAGAAGGCAGAAAATTGAAAAAATCAGGTCCTAGAAAAGCTAAACCAAATAGAATAGATAACCCCCCTAAGGTGAAGGCAACTGGATAACCAGATAGGATTAATATAAAAATGCAGACAAAAAGGACGATTGCTAGGATTTCCATTATTGATAGTTGATGCTTGATAAGTCGCTAAATAAACTTCAAATTTAATTAAGTGCAATTTCAATTTCAATTTCAAACCATTTTTGATATAAATTTAAGGCTGAATTGAGTTAAGCGTCTAACTAGGAACTAGGAGACTTTTTTTGTAACAGAATAGTGAATGAATTGATTACTAAGGCAAGCGCTTGAATCAGTAATAAACTAAAGCCAAGCGTAATGGAGAATTTAATAAGATACCGAGCAGGTAATCCATTATCTGGAGATCCCTCATTCATTAACCAAGAACTATGCGCATATTTATAGGAGGCGAAAATAATGACGGCGCACCAAGGAATCAAAAATAGTAAAGTGCCTATAAAATTGACTAAAGCTTTTTGTTTTTCTGAAAAATTGGCATAAAATAAATCTACTCTTACATGTTTATCATGTTTGAGCGCATAGCCTGCACCTAATAAAAAAATTAAGGCAAATAAATGCCATTCCAATTCCGTTCGCCAAGCTTCCGAATTATTAAACAAATACCGCATGGCTACATTAAAGCAAATAAGCAACATTAAAGTAACGGTTATCCAGGAAGTAGCTTGACCGATTTTTTCGTTAATTTGACTGAGGAAATGACTTATTTTCATACGGGATGACAGGATTTTTCAGGATTAACAGGATATAGATTTAGAACTATGTGTTTTATTAGTTTTGATATTTTTAGTACCTACTAATTTTCTTTTTCAATGACATAAACCATATAACAATCCGCTACTTTTTCATAAAAAACATCAAAATAAGCATGATAGGTTTCTTTGTGAATAGCAGCCGTTGTTTGCCCTATAGATAAATTATATTCAAAAGGGTCAACATGGATATGTCGTACAAAACCTATTTTTTTTCTACCATAAGCTTTGTACAACGCTTCTTTTGCGCCCCAATATATGTGTAAATGCGGAATTTTTGTATCATCTTGTAAGCTTTCTTTTTCTACAGGACGCATAAATTTTTTTTCGATTCTTGTTATTTTGGCTACTTCTTTTTGGATGTCCACGCCAATTGCATAAGGTGCAGCCATAATCGCCACAATATCCCAAGAGTGACTGATAGAAATATCGAAGTCAGAATCAGTTAAATAGGGTTTTCCAAATTCATCTTTTAAACAAGCTCCTCTCAAGGTTCTGCCAGACATGGTATGTAATAACCACCGACTTGCCAACCATTCTAAGCGCAACCGACCTTTGATTTTGGATAGTTGATGGATTTCTGATGGAAATAATTCCAATCTATCCAAAAAAAAGGTTTCGGGTTCTGCTATCTGCCAAAAACCTAATTCTCCGCCTTTTGGTAATTTTTTATGATAAATTAGAGGCATTTATTACTTTTGGTGTTAAATCACAAATTTATGAAGCTATCCTTAATTTTTTCTTGTTTTTTCCTATTAGTTGCTTGTTCTACTACTAAAGAGCTAAATAATTCAAAATTAGTTACTAAAATTAACCAAAAAAAAATCTTTTATGCCGACGGCAACACCATTAAATTTCCAGAAAAAGAAGCCGCTTATGTAACAACTATTTATCTCGTAAGACATGCAGAAAAAGCTACAGAAGGTGGTAAAGACCCCTTATTAACACAGGAAGGAAAGGAGAGAGCTGCACGCTTGAGCGCTATTCTAAAAGAGGCTGGTATTGATAGGGTTTATTCCACTATATATCAGCGAACACAATTAACAGCTAAACCTACTGCGGATGATTTAGAAACAGGAATAAGAATTTATGACCCTAGAGATTTAAAAGGTTTTGCTACGCAACTGAAAGATAGAGATGGAAGTGGGATATTGGTAGTTGGACATTCTAATACTACGCCCACTTTAGTTAATGAATTAATCGGGAAAGAACAATTTCCAATGATTGAGGAAAGTGAATATGGAGACCTTTTTAGGGTGACAATTTCGGAAGATGGAAGCGGGAAGGCTCTTTTATTGAAATATTAAATGGGGTTTTAAGGTAAAGTATTTCCAGAACTCAAAGTTCTGGAAATATTTTCAAAGCGCTTATTTTAGCACAAACTGTCCATCTGAAAACTCGTAAGTTAAATGGTCAATTCGTTTGCATAAATCTACTAATTCTTTACCTAGAATACTTGCTCTCCAACCATTGCCCAACCAATCTGGATTAAACTTAAATTTAGTCATGGCAGATTTTGGAAAAACAAGGTTTTGAGAAATTCCTTCATTCAGACATTTTCGCTTTACCAAAGCATAGAGAATACTATGTGTAATGTCTTCTATCGGTGTAACTTCGTGCTTTTTAGGAATGCGCTTTAACACCTCCTCTTCATCAGCAGTAACTGGTTTATCAAATAGATTTTTTATAATTAATCCATATCTATTATAAAAGTTCTTAGGTAGTAAACGATTATTTTTTAATGCTGCTTCCCCTTGCTTAATATTTTTAACAATAAGGTTGATATACTTAGAACTAAGAATCATTTCTTTGGAATAATCCTTCTTTTTGGCTTCATCAATTCGCCACTTATATAAACGTAACATGAAAACTTGTTCCTTTTTGGAAAGGTGTAGCATCATATTATTATTGAGGGCTTCTGCATATACATCGGTATGATAACTATCGGCTAATTCCATCTTAGCAAATTCTTCTTCACACCATGTTGAACGTTTTCTGCGTATTAATTTTCCTTGTAATTTATCATACAACTCTTTGAGATAAATAACATCATTGAGTGCATATAGAATGTGCTTTTCTGAAAGTGGTCGCTGATCCCATACGGCCACAGCAAACCCTTTCTTTAAACGGATATTTAATTCTTTATCCATTATTTTTCTAAAAGCAGTAGGGTAGTTATAGTTCAAAAAGCCAGCAGCTACTTGTGTATCAAAAACATTGACAGGTAAAACATTAAATTGCTGATAAATTAGTCGATAATCATTTTCTCCTGCATGCGTGATTTTTAAAACCTCAGGATTTTCAATTAAATCAAGAAAAGGGGATAAGTCTTTGACCTTTAATGGATCCACTAAAAAACAACCAATAGGGCTATTAATTTGAATCAAACATAATAAAGTGAAAAAACGTTTTTCTCCAATAAATTCTGTATCAAATCCTATCCAAGGTTGAGTGCTTAAACGAGTGCAAATTTCTTCTAAGTGGCTCGCCTCTTTAATAAAAACATAGTCTTCTTCAATACTAACTGCCATTCTTTTATTTATTGTTTATTTTAGTTGTTGTGTCTAATCGGACGTTGTAACTACTCAATAGATTAGCGCATAGAAACCCTTCCCATTATTATCATAGATTGCGCTCTTTTCTGAATAGTCACCACCATTAATAGCTGGTCAATTTGTTTGATGGTTCATTAATTTTTTTCTGGGTTGATTATTTAATCCAAATTAGGGCAAATAAGCTAAAAGAATGATAAATAACTTTATTTATAGGGGTTTTCTCTAACGATTTTTTAGGTTAGAGCACCATCTTTTTTATACAGCGACAGCGGCTTTGATATGAGGATGGGGGTTATAATTGAGTAGTTGGAAATCTTCGTATTTAAAACTAAAAATATCTTTCACTTCCCGATTAATTTTCATAGTCGGAAGTTTTCGAATTGTACGAGACAATTGTAGTTTTGTTTGTTCGAGATGATTTAAATATAAGTGGGCGTCTCCAAAGGTATGAATAAATTCTCCAACTTCTAAATCGCAAACTTGCGCCATCATCATCGTTAATAAAGCATAAGAAGCAATATTAAATGGAACCCCCAAAAAACAATCTGCCGAACGTTGATATAACTGACAAGATAATTTCCCATCAGCGACATAAAACTGGAATAAGGCATGACAAGGACTTAATGCCATTTGCGGTAACTCTCCTACATTCCAAGCATTGACAATAATTCTACGAGAGTCAGGATTATTTTTGATTAACTCAATGGCTTGTTTAATTTGGTCTGTTGCCTTTCCATCTGCTCCTAACCAACTTCGCCATTGTTTACCATATACTGGGCCTAAATCTCCGTTTTCGTCCGCCCACTCATTCCAGATACGTACGCCATTATCTTGTAAATATTTGACATTTGTATCGCCATCTAAGAACCATAATAATTCATGGACGATAGATTTTAAATGCAATTTCTTGGTCGTAATCATTGGGAAACCTTCGGATAAATCAAATCGCATTTGATACCCAAAAACACTAAGCGTACCAGTTCCCGTTCTATCAGATTTTTTGGTACCCTTCTCTGAAATATGTTGTAGTAATTGATGATATTGCTTCATTGTGTAGTAATTATTTGTAGTGGAGTTCGGTAAAAGGTCCTGATTTGCTAAATTTTAAGATTTAGTAAATCTATAATTCCTTGGTTTAAAATTTACTAAATCTTAAAATTTTAGCAAATTGCTCCTGCGAAAGACTTTTACAGAAACCCCATTCTCCTATCTTAATTAAATTTACGAAATTCATCTAGCAAGTGTTTGCCGCTAGGCTATTCATAATTACGTAGGTATAGGCATTTTTTCTCCCCGTATTTTTGAACAGATAATGATGGTGGATTGGGTTTGAATAAATCATACATCTTAAATCTTACATCATAAATTTGGTACACAAAAACTGGATGGATTTATGATGTATGATTTTTGCCGCTCTCTCAAAAATCAGGGGAACTTTATCCCAAATTCTGAACAGCCCTTAAAACCAACTAGCTCCATACTGCTGAAATGGCCAAGGAATCCTTGACAAAATTACCAATAAGCCAATTGTGAAAAAGATAAAGGTTGTCTTAAATTTTTGCGTATCATCTGTTGCCTTTTTTGCCTTAATATGACCAACAGAAATAAGGATAATTCCTATAATCATCATTGCCAAGTGTTCAACTGCAAAAAAACGAGCAATCGGTTCTTTCATCACACTCTCTCCAATTGCATGCACTTTTGGACTCATCATATATAATCCTAAACCAATTAATAACTGAATATGGCTAGAAATGAAAGCCACTAAACTTGCTTTTCTATCTCCATCTTTATACGATGCCCCACTTTTCCATTTATTATACGCATTAAAAATAGCATATAAAAGAGCAATCAATAATATCCAACGAATGCCAGAGTGGGCATGTTTTAAACCTTCGTACATTTTATTAATTTTGAATGATTGAATATTAAATAGTAACTCGATAAAAATCGAGTATATACTATTTAAAAGGTAATTTTTGTAAAAATAGAAGGAAAAATGAAAAGGTAGGTAGGAATTTTAGAAAAGAATGAAGAATTGATGAAATTGGTTAATTTATTTTGACTACATGCACTCTATATTTATATCAAAACTACTCATTTGGTAACTACTGTAGAAGATAGAATCACTTTTTAACCGCATTCGAACATTACACTTACAGCTATATCCGTCCAATATAGAAGAAAATTTAAGCATATCTGCTCCGTTCGTAACAAGAAAGATGTCGTTATAATTATGTCGTAAAAATTTTGTTGATACGAGAATTTTCTTTTCGTTTATATATCGGACAATATTAATATCTTGGGATGTGTTTTCGTAGATATTTAGAACTACTGTATCTAAAAATAAGCTATCTATTTCTACTTCTTTGTAGCCTTCTACTAAGGAAGAATCTCCAATAATATCAGTAGTCCTTAGTCGACAAGTGACATTATAATTGCCTAGGTGTGGTGTTAGTTTTTCCATGATGACCATATTAATACTATCGAGTATCCTAAGACTATCATTTGCGATAGATTCATTGTCCGTTAAATCGGGCATACTATTTTTCTTACAAGCAAAATGTAAGCTAATCAATAAATATAAGGTAAAAATTAGAATGGTTGATTTTTTCATTTGATAAGTGGTATTTTTAATAAAAGACAGTCCAATAATTTAAGAAAAATGAATATAAGATACCCAAATTCAGTTATTTTTAACATAAAAGAATACCTCTTTACCTTCATAATTTTCCTTTTCTTTTTATATTCCCAAAAATCCCTTACTTTTGCCCTCGTTAAAAACCCACCGTCTCCTAGCAGAGATTAAATGGGTATGGTTAAACCAAGTAAAATTTAACAGTAATGTCTGTAAAAATTAGATTGCAAAGAAAGGGACGAAGAAAAAGACCTTTCTATCACATCGTGGTAGCCGATGCAAGAGCTCCAAGAGATGGTCGTTTTATTGAAAAATTGGGTACTTATAACCCAATGACTTCTCCAGCGACCATTGAATTAGATAGAGATGCTACATTTGAGTGGTTGATGAAAGGCGCACAGCCTACGGATACTGCTAGAGCAATTCTTCGTTTCAAAGGCGTATTATACAGAAAGCACCTTGATAGAGGTGTGAAGAAAGGCGCTTTAACGCAAGAACAAGCAGATGCAAAGTATCAAGCTTGGATTGATGAAAAAGAAGCAAAAATTGCTTCTCGGGTAGAAGCATCAGCAGAAGCAAAAATTGCAGAATTAGTGAAGCTATCTGGTTCAGCACCTCCTCCACCAGCTCCTGAGCCTGAGCCAGAAGTGGAAGCTCCAGTAGCAGAAGCTACAGAGGAAGCTCCAGCAGCGGAAGTTGAGGCAAGTACTGAAGAAGCAACAACTGATAGCGCAGAATAAATCAATCTGTGTTAACAAATATAAAAAAGGCTTGAAGTGTTTGCTTCAAGCCTTTTTTTTGTGTGTCCTACTATTAGGGTGGTTCTATCATCTATTTTTTTGGACCAATAATTTTTTGACTATTGGTAATTGCCCGTCTATCCTAAAAACAACTATATACAATCCATTATTAATAGAGGTTAAATCAATAGGTTGTTTTGAGGTATGTGTAGTTAGGTCACCTTCCCAAACTGAAGTTGCCAATTGATTATAAATAGTAATGGTTGCTTTTTGATGTTTAAATCCATTTAAATCAAGCAGTAATACATTAGATGCAGGATTTGGATAGAAAGAAATAGTTGAAGTTATTAAATCACTTGCTGTTGGTTGATTTATACTATTCCTTATTGTAGGTTCATTACGACCAATGCTATTTGAGGTATTGCTACCCAAAGTAATAGGCGTAATCTTTTCACATAAATCGCCCCAATTTTCATCGTAAAAATTGATGTTTATGTGATATTTGCCATCAAGTAAATCAGTTACAATTACCTCCGAACCACAATTACCTACGCATTCAAAAAGAAGGTCGTAATTTTCATTAAATACTTTAACGATACTATTAGGCGCAGTTAGATTGGTCACACTTATTTGAGTACTTGAGGTCGTTATTTGTACGGCTTCACAATCCTGTGAATTTTCTTCATTATCATTACTCCCATTATCAGTTTCATTACCTTCGTTTGTTGACATTTCCGAGGCAGTAACTGAAAAATTTATTCGTTGTTGGCAAACCAAAACCCATGCCTCTGTATATAATTGAATATCTATAATATAATTACCTGTATCAGGAATTGACGCTTCTACTGTTGCTGCACAATCCGTAAAGCAGTTAAAAACTTGATTATAATTTTCATCAAAAATATTGATAATTTTATTCGGTGTGCTAAAATTCGTTAATATAATAGCGGAAGGGGTATGACTAATATTGACATTTTCGCAAGGATTATCACTTTGGTTATTATCTGTATTATTATCACCTGTAGTTTCCTCTTCCTCTTCAGTCGTCGTTACATTGATTGCTTCTTGAACCTCACAAATAAATACCCAGTCTGCGGAGTATAATTGAATATCTACGAAATAATTGCCTATTGGTAGGTTACTAAAACTAACTGGATCGCTACAATCAGCAGCACATTCTTGAATGATATTATAGGCAGCATCAAAAAGTTTGACAATTTTATTAGGCGTATTTATATTATCAACCGTGATTGTACTATTATTTAAATTGATAGAAATAGCAGCGCATGATTCACTTCCGTTGGTATCGTTATTTCCATCTGAATTATCCTCATTATCATTATTTTCGGCGTCATCCCCCTCTTCTCCTGAGCCATTATCGCCCATATCACTTTCCCCCATTACCCTAATAATTTGTTGAGCAGTTGATTTATTTCCACAATCATCTGTAGCGGTCCAAGTACGGGTTAATACATAATTTCTAGAATCCGTACTTTCGGAGATAGTTTCTGTCATAGATAAATCGACTTCCGTATCACAATTATCTGTAGCAACTGGTTGTCCAGGAGCAGGAACAGCCTCAAAGTTAACCGTTTCATCGGTTGGAACATTTGCAATAATAGGAGGAATTGTTTCACAATCTGTGGCAGTGCAGGGATTATTGTTTTCATTTTCATTGAGTACTAAAATAACTTGTTGCCCCATCGCCGTATTTCCGCAATCATCGGTTGCAATCCAAGTACGGGTTAACACATAATTATTATCGGCTTCACTATCTGTTCTAATTTCATTCAAAAGAACATCCACATCTGTATCACAATTATCTGATACAGTTGGATTGCTTTCTGCTGGAATCTCTGCTACTTCCACCGTTAAATCTGCTGGGAGGTTGGTTAAAACGGGAGGTATTTGTTCGCAATCACTTGCTGTACATGGGTCGTTATTATCATTATTTTCACCTGAATTATCATCTTCTCCATTGTTTTCTCCTCCTGTATCTTCCATTCCTTCTACTGTAATAGTTGCTTCACTGGAACAAATTAATTGCCATTTAGCAGTATAAAATTCTATATCTACTTTATAGGTATCAGGAGCTAAGGCACGAGTTGTTTGCACCTCTCCACAATTTCTAAAACAATTATAAACGACTCGATTATCAGCCGCAAATACTTTGACTATTTCGTTAGGTGCTAGTAAATTGCTAATGATAATTTTGTCACCTTCTAGTTTTACTTCTGCAGAACTACAAGCCAAGGATAAAATTGGATCTAAAACCATTACTCGTTGAGTAGCTGTATTCACATTTCCACAATCGTCTGTAGCTGTCCAAGTACGAATTATCTGAAATCCATCGTCATTGTCATTGTCAATCCGTGCTTCCATAAATTCAGTGGTCAAATTGGACGAGCAATTGTCTATGACGGTTGGTTGCCCAATAGCTAAATTATCATTAGCCCCAATAGAGGTATCTCTAGGCACATTTTCAAAAGTTGGTGGTGCATTATCCACCACTTTTAAGAATGCAGTTTTAGTAGTGGTATTGCCGCATTGGTCTGTTAATATATAATTAACGGCAAACCCTGTCTCATCATTACAATCAAAGTTAAGAGTGCTTATATCAAAACTTGCTCCATTAAAATCACTTGTTACGGTAACTTCTCCACAATTATCAAATAAGCAAGTTTCTAATAAAGTAATATTATCTGTATGCCAACCTGCAACTCTTGAGGAAGCAGTTTCATCTCCTTCACAGCTGACACCAAAATCTACAGGATTACAAAAAGATTCAGGCGGGGTAGTGTCTCTTAAGGTGAAACTAACCGTTTTAAATTTGGAATTACCGCAATTGTCTTTGATTAAATAATTGACTTCAAAACTACCAGTAATACCACAAGTGCTTGCCATGCGCCCAAAATCAAAATCACTAATAATTTCAACTGGGCCACAGTCCGTTTGGGTACAATTTCTTAATTGATTGGTATTGCTTAAATCCCAAGATTCAGCAGCAAATCGACTGCCATCTAAGCCATTACATTCATGTACAATGTCTTCGATTTCACAGAATACTAATAAAGGGTCTTTGCCGACTCTAATGGTTTGCTCACAAGTACTGACATTTCCACAGGCATCTGTAATTGTCCAAGTTCGTCGAACGATTTCTGGTAGATTATCACAAAAACCTTCCCCCTCGTTTTCATCCACATAATTAATCGTTAAGTCTTCTCCTTCTGAGCAATCTGTAACCTCAGGAAAACCCAAATCTGGATTTTCTGTAGGATTGAGACTTGCTTCACATGCTATAATAATTTCGGGCACACAATTAATTGCTGGAGGGGTTGTGTCTTCCAATTTAATGCGCTGAAGTAGTGTCATAAAACCACCACAATTATCACTAACTGACCAGAAACGCAATAGGATACCTGTTCCACCACATTCCGTCAATTGGTCAATATTATCAGAAAAAGTAATGTCTGATAGCCCATTTGCACAAGTCGTACTAACCTCAGGAAACCCAATTATGGGATTGTCTTCGGAAGGAGTAATATCTGTACCACATTCTACGGTCACTCGTTCGGGATAATCGATGGTAATTTGTCCATGCAGGAAAGTCGATAGGCATAGACATAGGAATAGTGTAGTTTGTCTGATTGTTTTTGAGTGCATTTTTTTGTTTTTATCTTGAAAAGTAGTCGACTATTCCTATAATATAAGAATAGCACTAACTGGGCATCAATGATACCTTAGAAAATTTTAATTACTTGGGGGAATAGAAGGGGGGATAACTTTACTATTAAAGCTTATATAGTTTATGCTAAACTATAGTTGTGGGGGATATTTTAGTAATGAAATTTTTTAATCTATTTGTCTGTAAGTGTGGTGAAAACAGTTTGGTAAGTACTATTCTATAAAAATACGGTCTTTTGATGGAGAATAAAAATATTTTAGGGATTTTTTACCACGGGTGGGATTTACTGTGGATGGAATTTACCACGGATATTTTGAATTTAGATAAATGTAAGGCGAAAATATTTTGCTTTTGAATAATTGAATTATTAGCAACTGTTTCTCCTAGTAGTGTGACTCATCACTTATCATTTATAACTCATCACTAACTATCCTATCTTTCCTTCATCCGCAAAACTATAGTAACGATTGTCTCCAATAATTAGATGGTCTAATATTTTGATAGTGAGAATATGACCTGCTGCGACCAATTTTTTGGTCAGTTCTAAATCTTGTGGAGAAGGGAATACATTACCGGAAGGATGATTATGTGCTAAAATTAAGTAGACTGCTTGTCCTTCTATAGCTTTTTTAAAAACTACTTTAGCATCAACGACTGTGCCCGTAGTGCCGCCAAGACTGACTTGTTTTCTGTCAATAATTTTATTCGCTCGATTGAGTAATAATATCCAAAATTCTTCATGGGGTAAATCCATGAGTAGGGGAGCGATGAGGTTATACGAATCTCGGCTACAAGTAATTTTTGGCCGGTCTTTAATGTTGGTGAGTTGACGACGGCGTCCTAATTCTAAGGCAGCAGCAATGGTAATGGCTTTAGCAGGTCCAATGCCTTTAAATTTTATATAATCGGCAATAGAACGTTTGCCTAATTCATTTAAATCATTTCCTGTCGAACGCAGAATATCCTGCGCTAATCCAACGGCAGACTGTTCTCTTGAGCCTGAGCCTAATAAAATACCTAATAATTCGGCGTCCGACAGGTTATGCTTTCCTTTAATTAATAGCTTTTCTCTTGGGCGATCTTCTTCTGCCCAAGCAGTTATTGCTATGTTTTTCACGGTGTAGTTCTCCATAGTAATAGTGTCGTAAAGAGTATGAGGGACTGCAATAAAAATGTGTTGTAATTACTTACAGCAACATTCATCATTTGGTATTGTGGGTCATATTTAACAACGAATAGGATGAGCCAGTTATGACTCATCCTTTTTTTCATTATTTGGGGTTATCTGAAAATTTTACTTGGGGTAAATGATGTGGTTTTTTAAGTCAATCATCATTTTAGAAAGATTTGGTTTATGTATATAAAAAAGAGTATTTTTAATTTATTTAGGAAGCTTTTAGAAAACTGAGTCCGTTCAAAGCACTTCCCTAGTGCTTTGAACGTATATTCAGTATCATTCTGTCCTTTCAAAGTTACAATCTAAGCATGGCAGATAATATTTTCTTTGTTATCGTTTAGAAATATATTACCCGTTTTCTGCAAAATTGTTAGCGAAAATTTTCATGGTGTCCAATCATAAAAACTTACACTTATATAGATGTCCGAATGTTTGATATTCCACACTTTTGATTAATTTTTTTATAAAAAAATGAAATTATTTTTCAAGGGACATTTTCGGGCAAGAAAAAAGCCTAAAGATTCCATCGAATCTTTAGGCTTTTTTGATAGTATTTGAGAAGTGCTTCAAGAATACGTAATTCTTGAAGTATTAGGTCTATTCTTCTAATTGAAAGAAGTAAGAAACTCTTTCCACAATCTGATACCCCGTTTCAGGATTTTCATTCTCTAAAATAATATCAATATCTATTTTATTAGTTCCTTCAATAGCGCCACTATCAAAAATAGCTTTAATACTTCCTTTTTCGCCAGGTGCTACAGGTTCTGAGGAAAATTCAGTCGTTGTACAATCACAAGCACTTATCAATTCAATGACTAAAGCTTCATCTCCTTTATTGGTGAATTCAAAAACATGGGTTCTTTTTTCGCCTTTTTTGATGACCCCAAAATCTACTTCTGCATAATCAAAAACCATTTTAGGTCCTTCGTTTATTAAAACGTTACCTATTGGGTTCGCATTTCTTCTTCTAGATTTTTTCTTTTTAGACTTTCTAGTTTTATTAATAACCTTTGGCTTAGGCGCTACTTTCTTTAAGCGCTTCTCCAACTTCTTGATTTTGATGTTAGTTGGCCCTGAAATAATCTTAAATTCTGTTCTACGATTAATTTGATGTGCGGCGTCTCTAGTTGCTTTAGGAGATAATTTACTCACTAAGTTAAAATCCAAGACCCAACCTATTTGTAATTTTGGATTGCCTTCTACCGAGATGGAATCAACTGTTGCAGGTACTTTTTCCCCATAACCAACGGCTTGAATACGGGTTGCTTCAATGCCTCTTTCTGTCAACCATTTTTTAGCAGAATCTGCTCTTCTTTTAGACAGGTTTTCATTATAATCATTCCCTCCTTGATAATCTGTATGAGAGGATAATTCAATCACCATATCTGGGTATCGTTGCATTAAATCTAATAAAACACTTAAATCCTTTTCTGCATCAACCAAAATTTTATCATCATCAAGATCATAATAGATATTAGATAGTCGGATAGGCTTATTGATTTCGACTTCAATCTCTTCATATTCTGGCTCTGGGGGTTTTACTGGTTCTGGTGCTTTTACGGGTGCTGCTTTGGCTAAAACAAATTTTTCACTGAACGTCTTATTCTCTTTTAAATCCAGTGTTGTTACCGTAACGGTGTCTTTAGTATAGCCTTTTTTACTAGCAATTAGCATATAGGTTTTTTCCAACTGCAATGGGAAATCAAAATTATTAGCTTTCTTATTACTCTGCTCTTTTGGATTGACTCCCTTTGTGCCTTCCATTTCTAGAATTGCTACAGTAGCACCTCTTAATGCCTTTTTTCCATCAAATACCGTTGCTAAAACATTAGCCGCAATTGGTGGAATTTCCATGGAGAAGATATCAAAACAAGATGAGTTAGCGACAAACCCTCTTCCTGAACGATTAGACGTTAGAAAACCATTGGCTCCTTCTTTATCTAAAAAGAAAGATTTTTCGTCTAAAGGCGTATTATAACCAACACCCATGTTTTCTGGTTTGCTCCATGTCGTACCATTCCAAACAGTCGTAAAAATATCAAAACCACCAAAACCTGGTAAACCATTTGAGCTAAAATACAACGCCCCATTTCTATAAAAAGGCGTCACTTCATCTCCAGGTGTATTGACAGAGGCTAATGGGACAGGTTCGCCATAAACCCCATCGCCTTTTTTAGTCGCATAATAAATATCTTTGCCGCCTTCGCCACCATCCATATTTGAGACAAAAAATAATACTTCTTTACCAAATAAATCGCCAACGGCAGGGTGGTAAGCTTTAAAATCTAATTCATCAAAACCAATGACTACTTCATTTGGTCCTGCCCACTCACTTCCTTTTTTTTCACTAAAATAAATTGTGCTAATTTCTACTTTATTTCCTCGCATCAAACTACGGGTGAAAAATAAATGTTCTCCATCTGGAGAAATATGTGGATGCGTGGTCTGAAAATCTTCTCTATTAATTTTAGTATCTAATGGCTCTCCTTTGCTCCAATCATCGCCTTTTTTTGATGCCTTATAGATTTGCGCATACGCCATTGGTGTTTCACCATCTGTAGAAATAATTTCTTTTACATCTCCAAAACTGGCATAGTATAATTCGTCTTTATGCAAAAACGGGCCATACTCCGCTTCTTTACTATTTAACTTTTTGATGTTAGTTATGGTTAAACCATTGACGGATTCTCCATCTTCTTTCGTTACGCCTTGCTGCTTTGCAAACTGTGCGCCTTCTAATTCGTTTTGAGCCAATTCTCTTTTAATTGGGTCAGTTCCTGTTGAAATATATGTTTCAAATTGCGCAATGGCTTCTTCAAATTTTTCATTGGCTTTTAAAGCTTGACCGTACTCAAAACGATCTTCTTTTTGCTCAGGGGTTAATGGTTTACGCTCTCGCTTTTTCTTACCCACCATTTTTCCTTTGGCAATCGCCTTCTCGTTTCTTGCATCTTGCTTCGCCTCTTGTGCTTTTTTCTTGGCTCTAATTTTTGCTTTTTTACTTTTTTTCTTCTTCTTTTTACCCTTAGTCTTCTTTTTGACAGCCGTCTTCCCTTTGCCGACTGCTTCTCTTCCTTTTTTTAAGGCATATTCAAAAGTATTCAAATCTTCATCGTCATCTTTTTTGGCTTCATCCTCCTCCTCTTCCACATCGCCATCTTTTAAATAGCGACCGTAATACCGCTCTGCTTTTTTATAATCCCGCAATTTCATACTTAACCGCGCCATTTGCGGATATACCTCATAATCTTTCGTTTCTTCAAAATATTTATCATAATATTCTAAAGCTCGAAAATAATCTTGTTTATCTTCTTGGTCTTGGGCTGTTTTTAGATTGACTGCTGCAGTTGCTTTATTGAGTGGTTGTGCATAAGCAGTAGTAATACTAAAAGCTAAAAGAAATAAAAATGCTATTAAACGACTCATATATTTTGAATTAAGATGAACGTTGGGTGATGGTAGTTCAATTTGCTAAATCTTATCCACGATAAATATCGGGATAGTAAATTTATTTTTAAAGATTTACTAAATTTTCAAAATTTAGCAAATCAAGTTAATCCCTATTATAAATCAGGGCAACAAATAGCTGGTTGTACTGCTGGTTTCTTATAAACATTAATGATTTTACTAGCAGATATTTCAAACCCGCCAAAATCAGTTGCTTCGGCAATACCGTATATAGGAAATTCAAAAGATAAACCGAATTTCCATTCGCCGTAATCTGCACCTAATAATAAGGCGGGACCTTGGTCTAAATCATAACCAATTCCTCCTTTTAATCTTAAAGCTAAATCAGGTCGTATTAAATAACCTGCCATGGCTTGTATCATTACTTCTGTGCCTTCTGTACCTCTACTTCTAATAATAAAGGAGGGATGAATCGATAAATTTTTATCAATGTTTCTATCAATTAAACCATGTACGACAAATTCCGAAGGACGTTTGCCCACATTGCCCGAAGCACCAGATGCTACTTCCTTTTCTTGTCGAATGACATATAAATAAGCCGCACCAATATTTAACATGGTATTTTTGTCCAATTGAGACCGATACATCAATCCAATATTGTTAATGGCATTACTTGTTTTATTATCAGGATTTAAATTGCTAATGATATTATCATTTCCGTCTAATGAAATAGCGGCGTCTTTATCTCTAATTTTGGTATTATCACTACCAAACTGATACCCTAATATAAAATAGTCTTTCCCTTTTTTATCTAAGGATAAATGGTAAGAAACAGATAAGAGCGAACGAGTTGTTCCAAACTTTAATTCTCCCGCAGTATCACTATCAAAAGAAATCCCTGCACTTAACCAATCTCTTTTTCGGACCATAAGGATAGGCACATCTACTGAAAAGGAAGGGGTTTTATAAGTGCTACTTGTTTGGTCTTTATACATGCCACTCAATCGGAAAGACCCTTCAAAGTCTCCTGTATAAGCAGGATTGACCGCCAAGGGCATCATATTATATAATGACTTGTGAAAATCTTGGGCAGTTAGACCGTAAGTGCCTGAAATAAACGCCAAAAAGAAAACAAAACGTCGAAATAATTTCATGTTAATAAGTACGTTGGGGAAATTGAAAATTTAAAATTACAAATTTAAAATTGAAAAATATTGATAATCAATAAGTTGCAACTTGTGAACTGTATATTTACTTTTTCGGCATTCCTTGGTTGATGGTCTGCTTTTATGAGTAAGCGCAAAAATAAAGGAAACCCAGTAATAATCGGGTGCTTTTGACTTCCTTTACGAGTAAAAGTACGAAAATAACAACTTTTAAAGGGATGCCCAAATTGTTTGTACTCATTGCTTTTTACTCACTTCTTTTAAGAATACGCTAAAATGATAAATTTGACGGAAAAAGCGGTACTTTTTTAGGTAAAATTTGCGGTAATGACGGATAGCTACTAAATAATGTAAGTTGCGGGTTGCAAGTTGCGAGTTTTTACTTCTGCAATTTCCGATGAAATAATCCTTGGCGCATTCGATATACCCACCTCTGACTTTTACTCAACGCTGGAACACCTATGACTTCTTCGCAAGCAGGACATTGTAAATTAGGAACTGCTTTGATGGTAGGTGTACTGGATTTGTGGAGATTGCTGAAGATTTTGGGAGCGACGATATTGGTTAAATAAAGTCGTAAAATGCCTTTTCCTGTGCCGTATTTATGATAGGTCAAGAGGTAATTACTGCATTTGCCACAATGAATATCGTAGACTTTATATTTCTGAGCCAATATTAATGCTAATTGATTATTAGTTGATTTAAAAAATTAAAATTAAGCAATCCGTTGGGAAATAAAAATCCGTTGAGCTTAATTTTGCCCAACGGATTTTTAATGCTTTTTTAGCAGCATGCTACAAAGTTAAAAGGCAGGGGGGATTGGTTCTAAAAATGGAATAAAAAATTTCAATAGCAATGACAATTCCAATGGCAATAACAACCTCAATAAGAGGGGAATCAGATTTAAATTGACCATTTTAGTCTCTTTTTACCCGAATTGTGATTGAAATTGAAGTCGATATTGCAATTGATATTGCTATTTAAGTTAAAAGATTAGAACCAATCACCTCTGGCTAAAAGGGGGGAATAATCAATCAACTCTTACGAGGCACTAAATAAGGACGAACACCTTTGATGGAAACCCTTAATTGACCGGTAATTTTTCCTTCTGCTACTGTTTTATTTAAAACGTCTTGATATTGCTCTCTAAAGGCTTGTTCCTCCGCTAATTTGATAGTAATTAACCTTTCTGTTGGTGCATTTTCATGAATGACGATGGCATTTCTACTATTAGCTTCTTGGGCAATATTAGTAATCGTTGTGACAAAGAAAATTAGCGCAATTGCTGCTGCTGCCATCATTATAATACGATAAATAGAAATAGTAGGCTTATGCCTTTTGATAAGGCGTTCTTTTTGATCTAATCGACGTTCCAATTTATTCCAAGCCTGTAAGGATGGTCGTTCATTCAGTTTATGCTGATTTCTTCTAAAAAGCTCGACTATTTTATCTTGTGGTTTCATTTTATAAATCATATTTTATGAAAGTCATTAGTCATTGAATGATGTAGTAGATATTGCTAGGGTCTACCGACGGTTGTGTTGTCTACCTTCTAAGCCTGGATAAGCTCGTTTGGCTAATAAATCTTGCATTCTCTTTTTGGCTAAAATTAATTGAGATTTAGAGGTATTAATGCTAATGCCTAACGCTTCTGCTATTTCCCGATGTTTTAGTCCATCTAGCACATATAGATTGAAAACGGTTCTATAGCCAATTGGTAATTGTGCTAATAATTCTAAAATATCTTGTGCGGCTAATTCATCTTCAATTGTTCCACCTGTTAGTGCCCCCACATGATATTCTTCAATTTCTACAGTAATTTTTTGTCGTTTTCTCAAGAACATTAACGCTTCATTTACTACAATTCTACGTATCCAACCCTCAAAGCTGCCATTTCCCTTAAATTGGTGAATATTATTAATCGCCTTAAATAAGCCATTGACCAAAACATCTTCTGCATCTTCTCGATTTTTGCAGTATCGTTTGCAAACACCGAACATGAGTGGAGAAAAACGGTCATAAAGAGCTTTTTGGGCTTGCCGATTTTGGTTTTGACAACCTTCTATGATTTCGTTTTCGGTCAATATAAAGTTGTTTTAATAGTATTGCGAAAAAAAGAATCCGACTAATTTTTTTAACAATACTTAAATGCAGTGAAAGAAACTTCTTAGCGTAAATTGAGGTTTCTATCCTTAAAGATGCAATAAATTTTATTTTTGGTGCTTAGTTGTAGTATTTTATTTTTTAAAATCGAATATTCACTTGTAGCTTTGACTATCTTTGCGGTTTTTATTGTTACTAATTAGTTTACGCAATTTTAAATTTAAAATTGTTAAATACTGTTTTCATGGAGAAAGTAATCCACAAATTTGAATTAAGTGAAGGTGTAAACCCTTTAGAATTGGCTGAAAAATATGATGCCCCGCTTTATGTATATGATGGCGCTATTATTGAGCGACAGTTTAATCGACTCAATAATGCTTTTAAAGTGCCAAAGCTGGTTTTAAGTTATGCTTGTAAAGCTTTGACGAATATCTCTATTCTAAAATTTTTGCGACAATTAGGGGCTGGATTAGATTGTGTGTCTGTGCAAGAAATAAAAATGGGATTGAGGGCTGGATTTCAACCGAAAGAAATCATTTATACGCCTAGTGGCGTCTCTTTTTCGGAAATTGATGCGGCTATTGAGTTAGGCGTGCGGATTAATGTTGATAATTTGCCTTTACTAGAATATATCGGAAAAAAACCGGAAAAAAAACCTGTTTGTATTCGAATTAACCCACATATTAAAGCAGGTGGAAATGATAAAATTTCAGTAGGGTCGGTAACCTCAAAGTTTGGTATTTCTTATCAACAGGTTCCTTACATCAAACAATTAGTAGATGCCTATCAAATCAAAGTAGAAGGTTTGCACATGCATACAGGCTCAGATATTAAAGAGGTAGATGTATTTTTACAGGGAGCAGAAATTTTATTGAATTTGGCAATGGATTTTCCCGAGTTGGATTTTATCGACTTAGGAAGTGGTTTTAAAGTAGCCTATAAGGCCGCCGATAAGGTGACTGATATTGATGAATTGGGCGTTAAAATGTCTGAGCGATTCAATCGTTTTTGTAAAGCCTATGGTAGAGATTTAACACTGGTTTTTGAGCCAGGTAAATTTTTGGTTAGTGAAAGCGGTTACTTTCTCGTTCGAGTAAACGTCGTAAAACAAACCACCGCAAAACTATTTATCGGCGTAGATTCTGGACTAAACCACTTAATTAGACCAATGTTTTATGATGCGCACCATCATATTGTTAATGTATCTAATCCAAAAGGAGAAAAGAAATTATACGATGTGGTAGGCTATATTTGCGAAACAGACACCTTTGCAGAAAATCGCTCTATTGAAGAAACCAAAGCAGGTGATTTGTTAGCATTTTTTAATGCTGGTGCTTATTGCTTTTCAATGGCTTCTAATTATAATTCTCGATTCCGCCCAGCGGAGGTTTTTGTCTATAATGGGGCAGATTACTTAGTTCGAAAAAGAGAAACTTTTGAAGATTTAATGCGGAATCAGATAGAAGTAGAGGTGATTTCTGGAACAGATAAATTAGAATTACCTGAATTAGCAGTATTAACTTTAGACGATAAAGCACTTAATAAACAGTAAAATAATATTATAAAATTATCAGCTACAAATTTGGTTAATAAAAAAATAACAGCCCCAAAAATTGCTACCCTAACTGGACATAATTCGGCCATATTTTCTATCATTCCTTATAAAGCTCCTCATTTATTCCTTTCAGGCGCTGGAGATGGATGGATTGTGGAATGGAATTTTAATGACCCTGAAATGGGGAATTTGGTAGCGAAAGTAGAAACGCAAATATTTTCTTTATGCTATTTAGCGGATGCGAATAAAGTGGTGGCAGGAAATATGAATGGAGGCGTGCATTGGGTTGATTTAGCGAATCCAACAGAGACAAAGAATATTTTACAGCATGAAAAAGGCGTTTTTGCCATCCAAGAAATTGGAAATAGTTTATTGACTGCTGGAGGTGCTGGCATGTTGACACGCTGGGATATTGAGCAACAAAAAACAGTGGAGAGCCTACATTTAAGCAATCAAAGTTTGCGCTGTATGGCTTATTCCCCTCAGCGGAATGAATTAGCAATTGGGGCAAGTGACCATCATATTTATTTGTTGGATGCGGATACTTTAGCGATTAAGCAAACCATAAAAGCAGCGCATGAAAACTCTGTTTTCACGATTAAATATAGCCCAAATCAGCAATTTTTAATCAGCGGCGGAAGAGACGCACATTTAAGGGTAAGAGATTTGCATCAGGATGGTAAAGAAGTCTCTTTCCAACCAGCCCATTGGTATACCATTAACGACATTGCATTCCATCCAAAAGCGCCTATCTTTGCGACCGCAAGTAGGGATAAAACCATAAAAATCTGGGATGCTGAAACCTACGAATTATTAAAAGTCATTGAAACAGTTAGAGACCAAGGTCATTTAAATTCAGTCAACCGCCTATTTTGGTCCACCTTTAATGATTATTTAGTGAGTTGTGGGGATGATCGGAGTATTATGGTGTGGGATATAAAATATAGTTAATAAATGATGAACTATAAATGCTAAACGATGAATTGTGAAATTTCAATAGACCATTAGTTTAAAATTGATTGCTGACGGATATTAAAAATTAATGATTTTATTAGCATGTTTTACCATGTCCATTTTTAATTATTCATCGTTTATAGTTCAGCATTCATCGTTTAGCGAACATATTGAAGGCCTAGTAGTTAGTCAAATTTGAAATGACGAGTATTTCTTTTTTGTGAAAAGACACTTGGAGGCCTGAGAGACGCTCCATAGTTTTTGTTACCTGACCTTGGAGCGTCTCTCAGACCTCCAAACGTTTTGACCAATGAATCCGCCATTTTTTGCTTGACACAACACTAGGAAATAATTAATTTTAGGCGTTACTAAAAAGTCAACCGTTTTATGATATTAAGCGATAAAAAAATATACGAAGCTATCCAAAAAGGAGAAATTGTCATAGAACCCTTTGACCGTAGTTGTTTAGGGACTAATTCCTATGATGTGCATTTAGGCAAACATTTAGCTCGTTATAAAGACCATATTTTGGATGCTCGAAAACATAATGAAATTGAGCATTTTGAGATTCCAGAAGAAGGCTATGTTTTGCATCCTAATACATTATATTTAGGCGTAACAGCAGAATATACGGAAACCCATAACTCTGTACCATTCCTAGAAGGCAAGTCTTCTGTAGGTCGGTTAGGGATAGATATTCACGCTACCGCAGGAAAAGGAGATGTTGGTTTCTGTAATACTTGGACGTTAGAAATTTCTTGTACGCATCCTGTCAGGGTGTATGCAGAGATGCCAATTGGACAGCTTATTTACTTCGTGGTAGAAGGTGATATTGAAAATTATTATAATAAAAAGAAAAATGCTAAATATAATACTCGAACCATCCGCCCTGTAGAGAGTATGATGTGGAAGAATAAATTTTAAGGTCAACCATCAATTTCAACCTCAAAACTTTCACTGAAACTGGTTTGAAAATTGAGGTTGAAATTGAAATTGAATTTTTATCCGCTATAACTATCTTTTTATAGCAGATAAAGCTGCCCCAATAATTCCCGCCTCATTAAGCATTTCCGCCGTTTTGATAGGTGTTCTAATGGTTTCTAAAATCTGGTCAAATTTTTTGTATTTTTTACTAGCGCCTCCACCTAAAATGAATAAATCAGGGGTAAACAAAAATTGTAAATGCTCTAAATAGGTCTTGAATCTAGCGGCCCATTCTTCATATTTTAAGTCATCTCTCTTTCTAGCAGAGTTAGATGCATATCTTTCGGCTACTTCCTTATGTCCTTTTAAATAGACATGACCAAATTCGGTATTAGGTAATAATTTGCCATCTAAAAATATAGCAGAACCCAAACCTGTACCAATGGTAATTAAAATAATGGTCCCTTCCACTTTTGCGCCTACTCCAAATTCTACTTCAGCAACACCTGCTACATCTGCATCATTTAAGACGGCTACTTCGCATCCAGAAGCTTTGGAAAAAAGTTCGGCAGCATTAGTACCAATCCAATCTTTATGTATATTAGAAGCAGTAAAAGCAACGCCTTTTTTCATAACTGCTGGAAAACCACAGCCAATTGGCCCTTTGTAATCAAAATGTTCAACTACTTTTATAAAAGTATCGGTCACGTTTTTAGGGTCAGCAGGTTGAGGTGTTTCTAATCGAAACCGCTCAGAAACCAATTCGCCTGTCTTAATGTTTACTAATGCTCCTTTGATACCTGAGCCGCCAATATCTATTCCTAGAACAATATCCTTTGTCATATTTAGGTTATAATGTGCCTTAAAATAAAGTGTATTTAATTTGTGAGCTGCAAAAATAGAAAAAAGCCACTAAAAAAACATTTTTAATGAATGTTAGAAAAAAGTAAAATTTGTTTCATTTTATATCTTAATTATATATATATTTGTGCCGCAATATTCAAATTAAATTTGTTTTAGTAATGAAATACAAAAAACAAATACTATATTCGCAAATAATTTGAAAGATTAAATAAAGAGAAATCATTAAAGGATTAGTAGCTAATAAATAAACTTTACTATAAAAAGTAATCAGTCGAAAATTTTATATTTTTAATCTACTTAGTCAGCCTATAACCACCTGTGTTATTGATTGGTAGTATTATGTTCTAATTTTCATTGCTTACTTACCTGCTATCTTCCTTTTATTTTATTTTACAAAACATCAGATTTATAAACAGTTCACATTTAGTGATTTTATTTTTTTGTTTATACCAATTTGAAAATTTAGCTTATAAAAGAAAAAGGACGCCCAATGGAGCTGGGTTGCTGCAATAGAGAGAGAATCTAGGCAATGGTACCCAAATCTGGGGCGTCTGCTTTTGACTTTAAAGCTAAATTACTTCAATAATTCTTATTCCTTTCTTTTCTTTCCACCTCATAACTTCTTTGAATGAACTTGCCTAAGCCTCTTTTTGAGATACAAACTAATTTAGGAGAAGGTCCTGTTTGGAATGCTGCTAAGAATGAGTTGTATTGGGTAGATATTAATGCTGGACGTTATTTTAAGGCTGTTTTTCCAAATGGACCAGTTGAATCCTTTGAAATAGGGCAAAGATTAGGGGCATTAGCCTTAAGAACAGGAGGAGGTTTAGTAATGGCCGTTCAGAATGGATTCGGATTTTTTGACGAAGCTACGCAAACATTTACATTGCTTGATAATTTTGTTGAAGATAATCATGCTAGTGGTTTACGCATGAAGTTCTAAATAGTATTTATTGTAACTTTGCGGTTTTTCAAAAAAAGCAGAAATTATGAGTAGAGGACGTCCAACACCAG
>Ga0208544_10000285_pt1 | contig 41744 bp, 9 predicted proteins | sample DEB08_DNA_9_FD_184526 | JGI IMG/M metagenome (GOLD analysis project Ga0208544, IMG submission 184526) | Aqueous microbial communities from the Delaware River and Bay under freshwater to marine salinity gradient to study organic matter... | ecosystem: Environmental > Aquatic > Marine > Coastal ... | reverse complement strand
TTTTAAAATATGTTAAATTTTAATTCATAAAACTATATAAATAAGTAAATTAAACCCATTAAATGTACTATTTCTGAGACGGATTTCTTGATTTTTTTGCTTTTAAGTATAATGATATTTATGTTAAGTAGGGCTTTCTTCCTAGTTGTCTTGTCCCAAAATAACCGGACTACTAATAGTGTATTTATGAAAAAGGGACAGAAAAGACCCTATTATGGTAAGCGTACCAAAGGACAAGTAATTGAGTCATATTTTAAGTCATCTGCGTCTATGGATGAATTATCAGAAATTCATGGAGTATTAGGTAGTAACACGGTTGCAAGTTGGTTGAAAAAAAATGGAAATTTGGGTATTTCAAAATATTCAAAATCTGAAATTATGTCAAAGTCACACGCTCCTATCGAGGAGAAAAATCAACGCGAAAAAAGATTTAAATTAGATGTGCACCTAAGAATTGGTGAATTAGAATCTGATTTAGAAACGACGCAGAAAAAAGTTCATTTTTACCGCTACTCGATGGACATTATTAACGACCTCGCTAAAGAGCTGTTAGGCATCGACCTTTTAAAAAAAACTGGACAGGAATTGTCCAATCGGTCTATGAGGCAGGAATCATGAGTATTAATGCTGCCTGTAAACTGTTAGGGTATGCACGCTCTACTTTTTTTGAAGTACGCAGTAATGGTATTTCAAAATCTAAAAAGGATGAAATTATAGAAGAATTTGTTCTTGAAAAAGTTAAACAAATAAGGAAAGAACAGAAAAGGTGTGGTGGGAGGAAAATGTATCTCATGATATGCAAAGATCCAGAGAAAAAGCTATATAAATTTGGCAGAAAAAGATTCTTTGAAATATTGAAAAAGCATAATTTACTAATAAAAAGGCGTAAAAGACGTGCAATTACAACGGATAGTCGGCTGTGGAGAGGTCAATACCCTGATTTAGTAAAGGAACTTATCCCCTCTCGTCCAGAACAGGTTTGGGTAGCAGATATTACTTATTTTAGAACAAAAGATGGTTTTATCTACGGGCATTTGCTAACGGATGGATACTCTAAGAAGCTAGTGGGTTTTGAAGTATCAGATAATATGAAGGCTACCTCTACCCTCTTGGCGCTCAAGATGGCTGTTGGAAATAGAGTTTATGACGAAGAATTAATCCATCACTCTGATCGTGGCTTTCAATATTTATCTAGAGTTTACACAGATTGTTTAAAAAAGCATAAGATAAAAATTAGCGTAACCCAAGATGGGAGCCCTTATGATAATGCTGTTGCAGAGCGCATGAATGGAATATTAAAAGATGAATTTGATTTTGGTGGTGTTTTTGACAATTTAGAACAGGCAAAAAAGCTAATCAAAGAGGTAGCCATTATTTACAATCAGAAACGGCTACATACTAGTAATCATTATTTGACACCAAATGAAATGCATCAACAAAGAGAATTAGAGATAAAAACTTGGAGAAAGAAGAAATAATTACAATCTTGGAATCAATTGATGAATCCAAGAGCGAAATGAGGAGGGGAATAATTTTTTTCTTTTTCAAAAAGCCCTCATTTAAGTGGGCGGGCTTTTTGGAAAAGAAAGAAATGCGGGCTGGCTTATTTATTTTTTAACCAGTCCGGTATTTCTAGGATTAGACATCTTATTGCGCGTAGAGGTAATTGAGCGACTTCTTGTCGCAGGTGGAGTTTTACGCAATTTGCAAAGAACCCCATATTGGGTATGTTTAAAGGAGTGGAATTTTAAATAATTTCCTATTCAAAATTCCACGTCCATTTATCTTAATTAATTGACCATTAACTTCTTCGTTTCTATCAGCGAACCATTAATGCTCGTATTCAAGAAATACAAACCACTTTCTAGCTGGTTCAATTGAAGTTGAATAGTACTGGCAGGTAGTTGATTAAATGGTACTTCTTGTACAACTTGACCTACCTGATTGATAATCCGAATTATTCCTTGCTGACCTGCATAAGCTTTTAAATTAATATTAACTTGATCACTAGCAGGGTTAGGGAATACTTCCATTCCTTTGGAGCCTTTAAGGTTTGTCTCCTGACTGATGTTTGGAGCAATTAAAGAGTTACTAACAATAGTTGCAGTTTCATTATACTCGCAAATTGGCGTCCAATCAGCCGTATAAAGTGCCGCTTTAATGTGGTATCGACCTGCAGGTAAATTATCTGCGGTTAACGAACTTGGACAATTTCCAAAACACTCTTTTACAAGCCCCCAATTAGTGTCAAATATTTTGACAATCGCTATAGGAGCAGACCAACCAGAAACGCTAATTTGGTGACCATTGACGGTAGTTTGTATAGCTGTACAATCATCTCCGTTGTTCCCGTTATTACCACCATCGTTTCCGCCGTTATTTCCATTATTATCACTACCGCCATTGCTACCACTATCACTACCGCTGTCATTGTTAACTACAACATCTTCTGTCGTTTCACAAATAAAACCCCAGTCGGAAGTATAAAATTGAACTTGGACGATGTATTTGCCTTTGGCAGTAGGATATTCAATTGTACTAGGGCAGTCACCTGAGCATTCCCATAACAGGTGCCAATCTTTATTAAAAATCTTAGTAATTTCAATAGGCGCAGTTAAACCAGTAACGGTAATTTGCCCATCGTTGCCACTAAAATTCAAGTCACTACAAGTCCCAGTATTGCTTCCTCCGTTATTACCACCATTGTTTCCTCCATTATCATTATCACAATTTGGAGGAGATACAGTAAAAGAAGTTTCACAGATTCCATCTTTTACATCATGGTCTTTTACAGAAAAGGATTTATCTCCATTAGCAATGACGATTCCTGTTATTCTTACAGGCACCCCATAATCTTGCATGAACACACCTACGCTTGGTACATCATAGCCCCATTCGCCTGCATTAGAACCATTCACCACTAAATCAAAGCTGAAAGTTCCATTTCCGTCACAAGTAATATTACTAACCTGTGGAGATAAAGAACATACTGGCCCAGCATCTGCTGGCGCAAAACCTGCATCAAAATTTAAGTTATTTTCGCCTGCTGCTAATGTGAAATCAGGTGTATAACCTAAGAAATCAATATCACTATCCAAGGCATCATTACCTCCTTGGTCTTTTGGAGAAGCGGTCAAATCAAAAGGTTGTCCAACCATTTTCAATCTGTAATTACCTGGTTCTAAATCGTTAAAGAGGTATTTTCCATCATCTCCTGTCATTCTAAAGCCAGCGAAATTACCATCTTTGTATAAGGCAACGAATACGCCTTTAATTCCAGGTTCCCCCGCATCTTGGATACCATTTCCATTATTATCTCGGAAAACAAAATCTCCTACACTTGCTTTGCCGCCACCATTATCTCTTGGCACAAAACCTGCGTCAATAGACGTATTATTTTCTCCTGCTGCTAAATTAATGGGTGCAGTCATACCATTTGGCTGATTATCACTATCTGTTGCATCATTGCCCACATCTTCTGGCGAATTTTCAAAACCATCAGGTTTGCCAAACATCACTTGGTAAGTACCTGCATTCAAATCATTAAAACTGTAAAATCCTTCGCCAGTCGTGAATGTTTGGGCTAGGGTATTTCCATTAGCATCTAATAGCTTTACAAACACACCGCCAATACCAGCTTCTCCGCCATCTTGTTGACCATTGGCATTATTATCAGCAAACACTTTGTCACCAATACTTCCCTTCAAATCAGGAACAGGTGCTAAACCAGCATCCACCGAATTATTCACTTCTCCGTCGGATAAGAAAAATGGATTAGTCATTCCATTATCGCCAATGTCACTATCCGTATTATCATTACCGATATTCATTGGAGGGGCAATAAAACCATTTGGAATATTTACCATAATCGAATACATACCAGCAGGTACACTTGTGAAACTATATTGTCCAAGCCCATCTGTAGTTGTTGTTCCAACGGTATTGCCATTGCTATCTATTAATTTAACGGTAACGCCTGCAACACCAGGTTCTCCTGGGTTTTGAACACCATTTCCATTATTATCTGCAAAAATTTTATCACCGATTGTACCGCCTGCTGGTGGGTTTCTAACAAATCCTGCATCAATGGTAGGATTATTTTCGCCAGCGGCTAAAGTAATTGGAGCAGTCATTCCGCTTGGTAAAGCATCACTATCCGTTGCATCATTTCCTTGATTCGGAGGAGATAACGAAGAACCATTTGGGGTATTAAACATCACTACATAAGTACCAGCAGCTAAATTGTTAAAATTATAATTTCCGTTATTGTCTGTAGTCGTTTGCTGAAGAATGTTACCACTATTATTCAATAATTTAACCGTAACACTAGCAACACCAGGCTCCCCACCATCTTGTTGTCCATTGCCATTCATATCAGAGAATACTTTGTCTCCAAGACTAGCATTATCTGGAACAATAGGTGTAAAACCAGCGTCGATAGTAGGGTTATTTTCACCATCAGCCAAGAAGAAAGATGCTGTCATGCCATTCGATAAATTATCGCTGTCAGAAGCATCGTTCCCTTGGTCTGAGGGGGATTGGGTAAACCCATTGGGGGTATTAAACATGACTTGATAAGTACCCGAAGCTAAACCTGTAAAGCTATAAGCACCATTGCTAGCAGTAGTTGTTTGTTGCGCTACATTGCCATTTGCGTCTATTAATTTGACGGTTACACCACCAATACCAGGTTCTCTATTGTCTTGTTGTCCATCACCATCTGTATCTGCAAAAACTTTGTCTCCCACCGTTGCATCAACTGGCTGAATGACTACATAACCAGCATCAATATTGGTTATATTTTGACCATCACCGATAAAGAAAGGATTCGTCATTTGGCTAGGTTGTACGTCTGAATCATTCTCATTATTACCCCCTTGTTTTGGCATGGTAATCGCAAATCCATCAGGTGTATTGAACATAACTTTATACAAACCTTGTGTTAGGCCCGTAAATACATAAGACCCATCGCTTGCAGTTGTAGTTTCTTGTAATACAGTATTTCCCATATCCAATAACTTGACCGTAACACCGCCAATTCCAGGGTCATTGCCATTTTGGATACCATTACCATTATTATCAACAAATACCTTATCCCCAACAGATGTCATCGTTGGCTGTTCAGGTGTTAAACCTGCATCAATAGAATTATTATCCTCTCCTGCAGACAAAACAATAGGTGCAGTCATGCCATTAGCTAAAATATCACTATCTAATGCGTCATTCCCTTGATTTGGAGGACTTGCCATAAAACCATTTGGAAAATTAACCATGATTTTATAAGTACCTGCTGGTAAATTATCAAAGCTATAAGCTCCATTATTTGAGGTAGTCGTCTGTTGTAAAACGTTATCATTTGCGTCTAATAATTTGACAGTTACGCCGTCAACACCAGGCTCATCGCCATCTTGTTGACCGTCACCATCGTTATCAGCAAACACTTTATCTCCAATTGAGCCATTAGCTGGTTGTTGTGGTATAAAACCTGCATCAACAGTAGGATCATTTTCACCAGGAGCCAAAAAGAAAGTTTCGGTCATACCATTCGGTAAATTATCGCTATCATTGGCATCATTCCCACCTTGGTTCGCAGGAGATTGGTCAAAACCTGCTGGTGTATTAAACATAATTTTATAAGTACCAGAAGGCACATTATTAAAAATATAAGCTCCATTAGAGCTAGTAGTTGTTTCCTGTAAAGTATTGCCGTCGGCATCTTGTAGTTTGACCGTAACACCACCGATTCCTGGTTCATTAGGGTCTTGGATACCATCACCATCATTATCCGCGAAAACTTTATCTCCAATAGTTCCATTATCTGGTTGAGGAGGCGTGAAACCTGCATCAATCGTTGAATTATTTTCACCAGGAGTTAAAGTGAAAAATTCCGTCATGCCTGTTACTAGATTATCACTATCCAAAGCATCATTACCAATATTGGAAGGAGAAGGAGAGAAACCAGTTGGTGTTTGGAACATTACTTTATAAATGCCTGGAGGAACATTGGTAAAGCTATAAGAACCATCACCGATAGTAACGGTTTGCAATAGGAAATTACCCGTAGCATCTAATAATTGCACCACTACACCACCAATACCAGGTTCATTAGGATTCTGTACGCCATTGCCATTATTATCGGCAAACACTTTATCGCCGATTACGCCATTATTAGGTTGGTCAGGCACAAAGCCCGCATCAACGGTATTATTATTTTGACCTGGTGCCACATTGAAAAAATCGGTCATTCCAGTAGGTAAAACATCGCTATCAATTTCGTTATTGTTTCCTACATCAGCAGGAGCAATGACAAAACCATTAGGTGTTGAGAACATTACTTTATAAATACCGGGAGGTACATTACTAAAAATATATTCACCGTTTCCTAAAGTAATGGTTTGGGCTACAAAATTGCCATTTGCATCTAATAATTGAACCGTTACGCCTCCAATACCAGGTTCATTCGGGTCTTGGATTCCATTTCCATTATTATCTGCAAACACTCTATCGCCAATAGAAATTTGACCTGGCAAAGGAGCTAATAAACCAGCATCAATATCCAAATTCATACTTCCAGGCGTTACTGGAATAAAAGGAGACATACCTGTAGTTGGGTCAACATCAGAGTCGTTAGCCTCATCATTTCCTTGGTTTGGAGGAGAAAAGGTAAATCCTGCTGGAAGGTTGGTGTAAGTCACTTTATAAACCATTCCTGCCATTGCAGTAAACTTATATTTTCCAAAAAAGTCAGAAGTTGTTTGAGCCACAAAACTACCATCGCTTTTATTTAAAGTAACGGTAACCCCTTGAATACCAGGTTCACCAGTATCCATAATACCATCTCGGTCTAAATCATTAAAAATCATATCTCCAATCATGCCTGTGCCTGTTTGGCCACAATCTTCTACGATAATCGTAATGTTAACCGTTCTTCGACAGGGTACACAAACTTCATTAAAGTTATTCCCATTATTATTTCCACTACTTCCAGAACCTGAGCTAGAACCACTACCACTTCCAGAATTTGAACCACTTCCAGAACCTGAGTTAGAACCGCTACCACTTCCAGAACTACCAGAACCTGAACTACCGCTTCCTGAACCATTATCTATTCCTCCTTGTGGGCAAATAACTAGGTTGGCAAAACTTACACCTGAGTTAGAACCGCTACCACTTCCAGAACTACCAGAACCTGAGCCGCTGTTTCCACTAGAGCCATTATTATTATTATTGTTATCCGTACAATTATTATCAATAGTCAAAGAAATTTGGCGGCTTCCTGCGGCCGAAAAAGTAACACTTACGGGGCCATCACCAACAAAGGTTTGTGGTGTTGCATTTGGGCCAAAATTCCAAGTGTAATCCAAACAAGGAAAACCTAAATCTGGGGCAGAAAAAACGACTGGCGCATTGATACAATAATTACCTAAAGTACTGATAATCGTACTAGTAGGGGAATTAATTGTTGGTATCGGGCACACCTCTGGTGGTGCAGGTGGTGTACAAACTAAACCATTATCAAATACTACACTTTCCAAAATCAAAGCACCAAATTGGTCGCCTGGCACAATAGGTGCAGAGCAAGAAGTATGAAAATCGAGGGTTTGTAAACGACTTCCTCCTTGGCCTGTACGAAGGATGATTTCTGTAGCAGAATCAAACTTATCTCCATCAGAATCGAGGGTAAAAGTTTCCCCTAAATTTACCGTTCCGCCAAAGAAATCGTCTACCTCTATATAGATAGAAGCAGCCGTTGCCGAACCGCCATCACAGTCAAATTTTGAGCCTTGAGATTCATTAGAGCTGCTACAACTACCACCAACATATCTAAAAGTAAGTCGTTCGGGTTTCCCTCCTTGGTCGCAGCAATCACCACTATTACTACCTGATCCGCTACCACTACTGCCACTTTGAGCTATAACACTTGTGTCTAAACTCATAAAGAAGAGTAATAGGAAAGCCGAAAAAGCTAGCTTCAACTTTGTGCCTAAGTACTGTTTGTTCATAATTTTTGTTTTAATTAATAAAGTAAAAATGACCATCATTCGTGTTAAAATGAAGGTTTTGGACATTCATCGACAGGTATTTCGAGTGGTATTTTATCCCGAAACAACTCCTATAAAAGCCCGAATTTTAATCAACCGTTTATCCTCGCATGGATGGTTTAGAGGACCTCCATGCCTAGAAATGTTTTGTTTGTAAGTGTTAGGGTGGCAAAAAGGAATCCTTTCTTTTCCCTTTAGTAATTGTAGTTAATTTCATAGTTGTAAAATGAGCTAAATAATAAAATTGAATTCAAAAATGGTTTTGAATAGGAACTGCAATCATTTCCAGGAATAAATGAGCAGTCAATAGTCAAAATCTAATCTTAAAAATTAGTTAGCATGTTGAATAATCAATTTTTTAACAAAATTTTTCCCTTCCATACTTAGGTCTAAATAATAGACGCCATTAGGAAAACTATGCGCGGGTAAAACAAGGGCGGGGGTATTAATTTGGGGGAAATGTATTAGTGTTCGACCTAACATATCTCGTAAAGTCAATTGAACACTTTTTTTAAGTATAAGGGTGCCAAAATTGAGCGTAAGTTGGTGGTCAGCAGGATTGGGATACACCTTAAAATTTTCTATAAAAAGCTTTTCCTCAATACTACTTACCAATTCATTATTTTTATTAAAAGAAGGCGCTTGTTGAACAAAATTGCCTGTTCCATTAGGGATTCTAGCCATCGCCAAATTGGTGGTTTGTTGCCCAAAAGAAAGCGAATCAATCACCGTACCATCCTCATGAGAAAGCATTAAAGATTCTCCACTTTTACTGAGTTTAAAAGCGGCGTGAATTCCTTCTTGGTCTTCGTCATTATCTGCCCACACAATCAAGTAATTGTTGGCAGCAATCGTTGTGTTGGAAGGAAAAGTCCATTTGAGCGGTTTATCCATTTTATCCGTTAAAAAATATCCTTGCAAATCAATGTCTTGATTGGTATTATTATATAATTCTATCCAATCTCCAAAACCTCCAGAAGATTCTGCTACGCCCCCTACACTATCTGCATTTGCTGCCACAAATTCATTGATGGTAATATCCTGCCATTGGACTTGACTAAAGGAAGTTTCGCAAAATTCACCTGCATCTATTAAATGGTCAAACATTTGGGGAATACGTTGGTCGAGGAAAAACTGTAAAGCAGGAATATTGACATCATTCCCACCACCTGAACCATTCCCGACATCGTATTCATAATAATCTTTAGAAAAGAAAGGATAAGGCTCTTGATAAATAGAAGGGCGTATCAATTCTGTTTGTTGATTAATTAAATTAGTTAGACGGGATTTTGTAAAATTAGTCGCCATCATCACACAAACTAAATCTAAATAACGTTCCTTAAATTCAGGTACATTTAATAAACGAACAATTAAAACCTTAGAAGAATCCTCTGTAAATAATTGAAGGTTTCTAAAATAGTCATTAATCCCCAATTCGCTAATTTCATCTTGACCAGTTAATATTGTTTGATATTTGGCTTCACAAACGGCATCCCATGATTCACTACAACAAAAATCATCTTCTCTAGTGATAATTTGAAAAATAGGGTCTGTAGTAGGATAAGGACTAACTTCACCAGAATCTATCACACATTCCGCCACATTAAAATCAAATTCAATAGGGCGACAGCGAGTATGTTCGCAAAGTTCCGTTCCTTCTAACTGTTTGACGGTCAAACAAACATTGGCTTCTGTAGCACCGCCAAAATTAACTACAGGATTAGGTAAATTAGAGGTATCCCCATTTCCAAAACTCCAAAACCATTCTTGTGCTCGAGGCTCACTTTTATCTAAAAATAAAACCACATCCCCTTGTTGATAATATTCAAATTCTGCTATTAAATCACACCCTGGGGTTAAAGGCCGATAAGGATTGGCGCTAAACGAAAAGTCGCCTCCCATGGATAAATTATAGTCCCAAGGAATCCATTCAAATAAATCTGTATCTGGATTGTGGTAGATGTACCAATTTCGCTGATTGTCTACATAAGAATCCCAATTGTTTAAGGCTATATCAACGGCTAAAACTCGTAAGTAATTTTCTACATCAAACACTTTTTGAATCTCTTCAGCGAAGGTAGAATCGGGTGTATTATTCAAAACATCTACCAATTCTAAAAAGTCGCTCCAATCATTTTCTTCTTCATTGGTTTTTAGTTCTATATCTTCTTGGTAAGGCGCTAAATCTGTGCCTAACCATTCTAGTTGTGACCAAGCATTATTTTTATATAAATCCCCTTTACCATTAGAAAAATTATTATTGACAAAGGTTTTATCTATCTGTTCGATGATGCTAAATAAGCCCCAATATTGCCCATTGATGGATACTCTGCCATGGGAAACCCTAGGTGCTTTTACCCCTGCGGTACGCATGACATCATAGGCTATAAAATCCCTTAATTGACTAGGATCACAGGCGCCATTATGCAGGTTAAATTTTTTCATTCCATCATAATTCTGCCCTTTCACAAATTCATTTAAATCTATTTTAAAAGGTTTTTTGAACTCAGAAGCATGTCGAAAAGAGGATTTTCCTCTTAATCTAACCCCTACAGAATCTAGCACCGTCCCATCTATTTCTACCTTATCTGCCATTATCCACTCGATGTCTGAGCCACTAAATGAACTAGAATCTCCATAATTGACTAATAAGCTATCCCAAAAACCTAGGTCAGAAAAAGTAAAGTTAATTTCGTGAATCACCTCTGGATTATAGAAGTTATTACCTGATTGAGCTAAGCCACTCACCCACCCTAAAAAGAGACAGCATAAGATCAAATAAGTTTTGTTCATAATGCAAACCGTTTAGTATTGTTCTTTAAATAATGTTGACTGCTTTTAAACATTCACCATTTATCATTACTTAAGTGCTGGGAATCAAAAAATAGACTATTTATTTTAGACAGTTCGTCCTAAAATGAATGATGGAATGGAGGGAGTGTTTTAATTGTAAGTAGGTAAGGGGCTTTATTAGCTTTTACAAAAATGAGAAATTTTAGCAATGAAAACAATTACATTTTTAGGCATTAGTCAGATTAGTATACTAGTATAAAATATTTAACAAGGTATTTGTTTTAGTAAGTAATTAATTATCAACACCTTATGGAAAACAAATTATTATTTTAAATAATACAAATTATCAAGTAGTCAACTTTATAGATTTGACTACTTGATTAAAATCTGTCTATAAAATCGTTCTTGAGTCGCTAGAAATCATCAAAATCGTCTAAATGGAACGGACAGGTTTATTGGAAGGGGTAAATTATCCCGATTGAAAATATTTAGATTAAGGATCAATATCAACTCGAATAATAAAATTAGAAAATTGTTGAGGATTATCAGGATGTTTTAAGGTCGTATTAAACAATAATAAAGCCCTATCGTTATTAGGGCCTTGGAAAATAACGGTGCCGTCCAAATTAAAATCATTCTTCGTATAACCTCTTGTAATATAATTTGTTAGATAACTTTGATTGTCCTCATCTAAAACAACATGCAAAAACATCTGGAAAACATCATTATTAGGCCCTTGATAAATAATTTTGCCATCTCCATTTAAATCTCCGGACCACATAGCTTCTTGTCCGTCTGCTTTAACTTTAGGCGATGAACCTTGTATTGGGGTAAAAGCAAAGGCAAAATCTACAAAAGGGATTAAAGTAGTACTAAAGGTAATTGGATTCATGGTTACCATGCCAAGGTGATTTCTATGTCGAATGGACACATAATAATTTCCTACTGGCGTATTCAAAAAATTAAGAATAGAATCGCCTTTGGCAGAAATAACATCGCCATCACATTGAATCATTCCAGAAGAAGTAGCTATAACACTATCAATATTATTAGCAGCTCTTAATTCTATAAATACCCAATCAACTATTCCATTTTGTCCTGTAATGGTCAATAAACTACTATCTACTTTTTCATTTCCTCCTCCATTGACATGGGTAAAATTAGCCATTTTACTATAAGGCTCTTTCAAAGGAATTAAGCCCTTTTTTCGTAAATCATCTCGCATCAAACCATCTTGATTATTTCTTAGTAAAGCACCTTGCAAAAAGGATTTTAATTGTAAAGACACCCCTTCACAAATAAGGTCTTGCGTATAAGCAGTTTCATTACCACATTCATCTGTTGCAGTCCATTCTCGATGCGTAATTTTTTTCGCTCCAAAAAACAAGTCAATTTCTGAATAATTGATAATGACAGAGGCATCACAATTATCTATGGCTTTCATATCTATACCAATGATTAAACTATCTGTTCCTGTTTCACAAAAATTAGGAATATCTATAGGAATACTTCCTTCCACTACCATATAACTAACCGCTTCTGGAGTATGAGTGTCATCTTCATTTTCCCACTCTTCTATTCTTGCTTCAAAACTCGTCGAAGTAACATTCCTGACTCTAATAATATTTGCTTCCAATTCATTTTCACTAGCGGTATTCATAATCACCACAGGATTAAAATAGGCTTGTTCCAGATTAAAGGTCATCCAATTATCAGAAAGCGTAGTTGTTTTTGTTTCGCCAAAAATTCGACCCTTTTCATCTGTTATTCCTGCTAAATTTTCAATCGCCACATAACCAATTTGCTCATTAATATGCGTTGTTTCTATATCTGCCGAGGTTTCTTCTACTAAATGTAGCTCAAAACTAGTTGAGGTAATACTTTTTTGTTTAATAGACACAGGGTCATTTTCATAAACCGTTTGAGAACTTGCAAAAAAAGCAGGTGGAGAAACAAATGGCAGAAGGAAGTTACTCGATTTATAAGTGTCATTTAATAATTGCAAACCTGCTTCCAATTGATAATCCCCAGTTTGTACCCCAGTTTCTATAGCTACCCAGCTAATATTTTCTCGAAGATGCAGATTATCGGTTCCCTCTTCTTCTTTTATTCGTACTTCAAATTGCGCAACAGATACATTTCGTAATTGGACAACAACGGGTGTTGTTTCATTATTAGAAGTAATCTGGGTTAGAATTAGTGGTTTCGTAGCAAAATCAAGGGGTAAATTAACTACTTTCCAATTAGTACTCACGCCTTCCATTACTCCTGCGACCAAGTTTTTTCCATTAGGTAACCTATAAATTTTATAAATATCAGGCGCAATAACATCTTCTACATTTATTACCTGTTGAGCAGAAGTGGAATTACCACAAACATCAGTTGCTGTCCATGTTCTAGTAAGCACATAATCATATAACGAACAACCATCTTCTCCCTGATTACTTGCTTCCGCCACACTTATACTTATAGCTGGACAGTTATCAAAAGCAGAAACTAATGGAGGAGAGCTAATCGTTTCATCGCAATGAATGGTCTCATCTGGAGGTATATTTATTAAAGTTGGTTTAGTGGTATCTCCAAAAATTAGCGTGACACTCGCTACCGCACAACAAAAAGTATTTTGGTCGCAAACTTGATAGGAAAATTGGTCATTACCACAAATGGCAGTAATTGAATTATAAACAAAAGTGCCGTTTGATTCAAAAGTTACCATTCCATTCGCAGGAGTTGTAATAATACTAAAAACAGTATTCGCTAAATTAGAATCATTTTGAGCTACGTTTCCTTGTATCTCAATACCAGGACAAAGGTTTGGCAGCGTATCATTCATTGCAATTACAGCGGTAGGGTCTGATAAGGTAATCAAGCCATAGCTATTTGGACAATCTGTGTTGCAATAACGGATTGCTAAGTCATAAGAACCAGCATTTAGGCCATTAAAAGTAGTTTTATTATTAGCTTTCCAACTACTTCCTCCATCTAAGCTTACTTCAAAACATTGATTTTGCTCCCCAACAACTGTTAAATCTATAGCCCCATTAGAACCATTACAATTACCCGGGTTAGTTGGGGTAACAGTTGTAATATTAATTGCAGGATGAAATGTCAAATTAAGGGTATCGCTATTTTGACAACCATTTTCATTAACGGTCAAAATTACCTCTGGAAAAAAGGGCAAAGTGCTAGAAGAGGCAGTAAATTGAACATTATGTGGGCCAATTCCAGTAGCTGTTATTAGATTCGCATTATTCCCAAAGTTCCAATTATAGTTAACTCCAACACCTGCATCTGTGGCTGCAAAAGTATAGGCTACCCCTTCACAAAGATTATTATTAACTCCCGTAGGATAAGTCGATATGATTGCATCAATTATACAGGGGGTTAAAGTAAAACCAAAATCAACCCCAAATACATCTTGCATAACAGGCACCTCTTGAAAAATGATTCCTGAAGAAGTATGTAAAATAGAAGAAGCAGGGGTGTCTCCTAGTTGAGTAGTAAAATGATAGGTATTTAAATCAGTTTGATTGGTGTTTAAGGATAGGGTGTAACTTCCATCTGGTAAAACAGGAAATAAGTAACTGCCATTGGCTGCGGTCAAAACTCCCCCTAAGTACATACCTGTATTATCGTAAATCAGGATTTTTACATTTTGGAAAAAGGTTTCTCCACCCGTATTACAAACACCGTCTTCATCATCATCTATACAAACCGTTCCACCCAATTGGTGATTACCATTCAAGGTTAAACCAAAATCTATGTCTAAATTACAATCAGCCGTAGCACACCAAAAATTACCTCCAGTTGAAACTAATCCATTGTTTATGGTAAAATTGGTAATAGTTAAAGTGTCTCCATCTGCGTCATAAATTGGGGTATAGATGGTCGTATCAATATTTAGTACCACTTGCCAGTCACCATCTGGAACATCCTCAAAATCATAAAACCCATTGGCGTTTGTAAATGCCGTATCCATATATGCTCCAGGCACATAGATGACCCCTTCAATTTTAATTAGCGTTTGATTAGTCAAGAATATTTCTACATTTGACAAACCAATTTCTAAAGAATCCAAGTCACCATCCGCATTAATATCCAACCAAACTTGATCACCAATTTTATTAGGAAAAATAGGCGCATTAACACAACAATCAGGGTCGTTTTCATCTACTAATAAATCTCCGTCATCATCTATATTATTATCACAAATTTCCTCATTTACTGCAAACCCAAAATTATTCCCACAAACAGTTGCTCCCAATTCACTAAATAAAGCAGTTGTAATAGTTGGTGTGGTTACACTTGTAAAATTAGGGAGACTTAAAGTATCTATTTCTACTACGTAATAATAATCAACGGGAATAGTGTAGTAGATTTGTAAAGTAGGCACATCTGTACCATCATCATTGGTCTCATAAGATTTGGCCTCTCGTTCTTCTTCCCCTACTGAATCAAAAATAAACGCCATTTCTCCATTAGTATAGGCATTATGTTTATTAATTAATTCTTGGACAACTGTTTTAATATTGAGCGATTGATAGGTCGTATCTTCTATCCACGGTGTTATTGTCCAGTTTATGAAAGCGGAAGTTTTTGGTCGAAGTGCTACTTCATCATCTGGATGATAATCATTCGGACTGGCTTGGTCATCCCCATAGATATTAACAATTGACGGTTCATTAGTTTTATCACCTTTAGCCACAAAAGAAATAAAAGCACTATCAATCACCGCATTGGCAGGGATATTTATTCCAGTAAACCGAAGACCGATTACTTTATCTTTTCCTAATACTAATTTGTTTTCCCCATCATTTCCGTCCCTTGCATCATCTTCCTCTTGAATAATTCCTCCTGTATAAGTTCCTACATAATTATTAATAGTCGTAAATTTATAACTACCATTTGCGGTGGTATTCATGGTTTGCACTACATTATCTCCTCCATCCGCTAAACCATTTTGGTTGACATCTTCATAAAGTCTAACGGTTATACCTGATTGTCCAATTTCTGCATTATCCATCACTCCATTTCGATTGCTATCTTTGAAAACACTACCCATTATATCATTTTGTCCAGCGTGGTCTCCACAGTTGACGAGTATAGTTACCAATGCAGTATCACAAAGAGATTGATTATTGCAAATGATATATTCATAGAAATCTGTTCCTACAAAATCAGTATTCGGCAAATAAGTTATTGCTCCATTGGTCGTATTAATGTTGGTGATGCTACCATTGGCAGGAGCTAAAACACTCGTATTATTTATGGAGGAATAAACCAATGCGCCAATATCATTTTGCAAAACAAAGACACTAATAGGCGTATTTTCAGCAGTCGAACCATAATCATCTATAGCGACAATTGTTGGGTAGGTACAATCTGGATCGGCATTGTCTATTAAATTATCCCCATCATCATCCATTAAGTTACCACATATTTCTGTTCCGTTTAATCCAAAATCAGCCAAACAGTCGTTTTCTCCTAAATTACTAAAAGAAATAGCATGAGTTTGAGTAGTGGTTAGGTGTTCATTATTGGCTAAGTAAGTTTCATTATAATGTACTAAATAATTGGTTTTAATGGGTTCTAAATAATTAACTACCAATAAAGGGGCAAAATCTGGATCATCATCAAAAGAACTAAAAACTCGTTCTCCAATGGTAGTATTAATTAGGAAAATTATACTTTGATTGCCATTTTCCCAATCAGGTAAATCGACTACTTCTTGTATAAGGTTAGCGACATCTGGCGTATTATAATTTACATCTTGAAATACTTCTGGTACATTCCAATAAACAGAATTACTAGACCTTGCCCGTCCAGAAATATTAAAATCTTCTTTTTCGAAAAAAGCAGCGTTTACATTCAATGCAGTAAAAATATCTACTGGAGTAAATTCATCTTTATCACTTTTACCATACAATTGGATATAAGCACTCGTAATGACAGAACCCGCAGGAATATTTACGTCTGTAAATCTAAGTCCATTCCAGGGGCGATCATCTTTAAATTTGACTTCTGATTTATTGACATCATCCATAGAATCGTCATCCTTTTCCATAGCATCGTTTTCGGATTCATTGATGCGACTACTAGTATTTACCGCCACTTGGTTTAAAGCAGGGGAAAAAGAATAATAGCCACTTGGGCTACTGGTATTTATGTTCAACAATATATCTCCCCCATCCAAAAAGCCATCATTATTTATATCTTCATATAATTCGATAATTTTACCCGCTTGATAAGTTTCTCCTACATCCGCAAATCCATCATCATCCGTATCATTAAAAATTTTGCCCGTAATGATATTCTGCCCTGGAATGGGTTCACAATCCACTTCAATAGTGACATTAATCGTATCGCATGAGCACGTAAAACATAATTCGTATTGAAACTGATCGGTACCGACGCCAGTTGGTGTATAACTATAAACGCCAGTTGCAATATTAGACAAGGTACCAAAGGAAGGTTGGCTAAGGAGATTAAACGTATAATTACCCGTAGTTACTTGGTCATTATTTAATAAAGCCAATGTAACAGGTTCATTGATGGTAGTGGTGGCAAAATCAGCTGTTCCTGAATTATTGGTTATACAGTCTGGGTCATCACAATCGGCTAAACCATCTCCATCATCATCCATGCCGTTATCACATATTTCAATAGTTGTTCCAATAGGTAATAGCCCTGCATCTATATTATCAATATGCTGTCCAGCCAGCAAAGAATAACTATCAGACAGCCCATTTCCCAATTGTACATCACTATCTAAATCATCGTTTCCGCCCACATTTTGAAGGGTAAAAGATTGACCAGAAAGCGGAATGACTTGTACAATATAATACCCTGAATTAAGCCCAGAAAATTTATAGAAACCATTCCCATCGGAAACCGTGGAATGCGCTATTCCATTATTATCTAAAACTGGATTGCCTGAGCCATCCAATAAATTGACCGTTATACTGCTTAAGGTAGGCTCTCCGTTATCTCTTATTCCATCGGAGTCTTCGTCTCGCCAAATTTTACCTCCAATGATTCCATTGGCATAATTGACATGCTTACAGGCACACCCTTCTACATCCGCAGCAGTTCCAAGCGAACCAATAAAAATAGCCTCGGCAGTCAAAGGGTCTATGGTGTATAAACTATTGCGATGAGAACCATTGTCACCCGTCGTGACCATCAATTGTCCTGATGCCGTAACAGTCATGCCTTCTACATCTGAAATACCATAATCTCCAATCGGATTCCAGTTACCATTTTGAGTGTTGATAGTACCTAACATTTGATTTCCGCTACCACCTCTATTAGAAATCGCATATAAAATACCATCGTTAGTAATGGCAATATCATCTAAATCACCTTCATTGGTAAAAACAGTTAGGTAATCAACATTCGTCCCAAAAGCATTATAAATAGGCAAACCATTGGCAGGATTTATTTTAAAAATAATATCATTTGGCAAAAATTCATCACCGCTTTGTCCATCTAATCTTCCACTTGCCCATAAAATATTATTCGCAACATCGTAGGATAAACCATCTACATCATTCACGTATATAGTACCTTGTGCGCCATCTAAATCTCCAATATGATTGAGGGTAATCGGTGTAAATAAACCAGTCGTTAAATTAAGCGTACCAAGTTTTGACCCTTCCAAACCATACATGATTCCATCTGTTGGATTAATGGCCATGGCTTCCATTTTATATGTACCTGTCTGCCCAATCGCTATGACTTGACCTGTAAATGGGTCAACCGAATATAAAGAATCAATATCTGTTCCTTCACTATGAGCACCATCGCCAATAATAAAACAGGGTAAGGTATCAATTCTATTCGTACAACTACAATCGGTATCAATACAATCAATACTCCCATCACCATCATCATCTATCCCATTGCTACAATTTTCTGGACAGTTGATAAGGGTAATTATTTTGATATTGGAATAAATGGTTCCACAACCCGTATTCCCTGAACAGGTATAAGCAGCTCTGTAATAGGTGGTTGTGTTAATAGCTGGTGTAGTGTGAATATTGGCAGTTGCCCCAGAAATATCATACCAATTAATGCCGTTTAAAGAAGATTGCCATTTTAAATTACAGGTTCCTGAACCACCGATTGGGGAAGCGGTAAGCGTTGTAGTTGCTCCATTACAAATTTGTTCATTGCCAACAATAGCAAGGGTTGGACAAGGCAAAACAGTATTATATTCGTAACATTTGAAGTAAATACAGCTTAATCGTGCCTCACTTCCTGTGGTAATATTATTTCCGCCATCATAATTAGCGCCTACTTTCAAAGTAATCGTAGAAATATTTTGATAGCCAAAAGTAATCATAGTAGGAAAAGCCGTTTCTTGAACGCCATTAAAAGTGGCATAAGACCCTCTTGCTTTTAAAGAACCGCTAAGTGTTAGGTTGGTAGGAGATTGGGTCTGATATTGTGAAAATCCACTTGTTTCTACATATTCCCGAATATCCCGACTATCTCCATCTACATCTACTGCCGTCATACTCAAATCCGCAATGGAAACTGGATTTCCTGTTGATCCATCCACAAAATCGAATTGAAAGGTTACTTCTTTATCCCCTGCCCCATTAAAAGTACCATTCACCCAGTTAAAATCAATAATAGGTTGGAAAGCTTCATCATATCCGCCATTAGTAGCTGCTTGCTCATCCAAACTATTGATGACAATATCCGAATGAGATTTACTAACAATAGTTAAAATAGCATCCGTGCCAGCCAACACATCATCAAAGCGATAAGTAGAGCCAACTGCACCTTGGGAACCAGATAAACGAGTGGAGTTTTGAAAATCAAAAGTGGGTGCAGAGCAAGGAGGTTTATTGATATTAGCTAGTGCTGGTATATCTAGGTTAAAATTAGGGTTAATTATTTTATCTTTATCAATTTTAGCTATTTCCAAAATTAAATACTGTTTAATTTCAAAAACAGATTGTTGGAAAAACCCTTTTTGTTGAACGGGAAAAGTGTTCAAATCACTATCATTAGCTGTTAATGGCAAGGAATAAAGCAACAGAAAAGTAAAAAAATATTTTGTAATTTTGGTCATGTTAAGTAAGCTTCCTTAGCACCTATTTTATGCGTTTCTACTAGGGGCAAACAGAGGTTTGGTTTAAATATATGCCATTTTTTTAAATACAAATTTTGTTTTGTTATGACTTTTAAAAGCAAAATTTGATGTTATTAAGAGGGGGGTGATTTGAAGTTGGTAAATCAAGGGGGATAATCAAAAAGTATGACAAAAGTAATGCCAAGCTTCTCCCTTTGATTGCCAATCAAAACCTTATTCAGCAGTACAACAAGTACAAGTTTCTAAATAAACACAGGACGAATAATTAGCACTAACGGTAAAAAAGCAACTAGCTATATTTTTATCTCTAACAATAAACCTAATTCCACCAGCATCAACAGGATAAGGGCCATAAGTAACGGTGGCGCCATATTGTCCTTCTTTCCCTCCTGCTTCCCATCCAGCTGCACTTCCCTGTCCATTTACCCTTAGGTCAAAATAAAAAGTATCATCGGTTACATTGGAGGGCGTGTTATTATCGGAATAGTTCATATTTGAAATCGTCCCACTAATCGAACAATCGCAATTCTCCTCGTAATTAATCACTACATTATTGGTTGTAGCGGAACAACCTGTTGCATCGGTTAAGGTGATATTATAGGTGTCCATCAATAAATTCAAAATATCCAAACCAGTTCCTGTTCCGCTATTAGTCGCTGTTTGCCAACTATAAGTAAACGGAGCATTGCCTCCATCTACCTCTAATTCAATTTGCCCCAAAGAACTACAAACATCCCTGGTATTTGTATTGGTGATGTTAAAACCCGCCCCTCCATTCAAATTTGCAGTAGCTTGAGTGGTACAAATACCTGCTCCGTCAATGGTAAAAGTATAGGTGCCAGCTGATAAATTATCCACTAAAATAGCCTCGCCGAAAGTACCTATGCCATTATTAGAGCTTTCACTTCCCATCCATTGGTAATTATACATGGTAGGAGCATCATTGCCAATGGTATCTTGATAAGAATAAGAGATGACTAATCTAGGTGCATGCTCTGGTTTATCATCAAAAGAATAGGCTTTTCTCTCCCCCACCCCGCTTCTAGTTTCTATCATAAAAACCAACGCGGCATTGGATACACCTACTTCTGCATCAATATTTTCTTTCACAATAGCACTAACATCAGGAGTATTATAGGCATTATCTTTTGACCAGACAGGAACCGTCCAATTTAGAAAATTAGCAGTTGGTGTTCGAATGCTAATATCAAAATCATTTTCAGCAAAAGGTAGCGGGTTGGTAGTATTCGCTTGACCGTATACTCTTACTTGCATACTCCCTGACTGATTGTCCTTAGCCGTAAATTCAATAACCGCACCCTCAATGGTCGAACCTGCGGGGATAGTTATTTCTGAAAACCGCAAGCCATTCCAATCATTATTACCATCTAGTTTAAATTCAACTTCGTTTTTATTATCTTCGACTTGACCATCCTCTTTTTCGCGTGCATCATTATACTCCTCATTGATTCTTGATACAGTCGTTGTGGTTATTTTCTCAATAGTAATAGTATTTTCTTGACCAACTACTAAGCTAATAGAGCCATCTGTATCTCCACAATTAGAAGGATCGCTTGTTTCAAAACTATAGGTAGGAACTACAGACTCTTCCATTCTTATTGTTTTAGCGTACTTACAATTATTGGCATCGGTAATAACTATTAAATATAACCCTCCCGATAATTGGCTGATTGTCGTGCCATTTCCACTTCCAGAATTAGTTGCGCTCGTCCATGTATAAGTGTAAGGTGCTGCGCCGTTGCTAATATTGATATTTACACTTCCATTCGTTCCGCCCCCACAATCTGGTTGCGTAACTGTTGCTATGCCGTTAATAGTGCAAACTGGTGGGTCCACTACTGCATCTTCTGACCCCGATTTTCGAGGAGAGTTGTGAATAGCTTGCACACCAACGGAAACAGGATTGTTCCCACAAGTATTAATATCAAAACTCATTTCATAAACCATTGACCATTCCCATTGATGGAAATCACTAAAATAGGGATGGTTCAAGGCAGTAGGAAATGCAGTTGCCCCATTTTCGTCTTTGGAAGGAGAACGCCAATCCCCGTCACCAGCACTAGGGTCGCCCATTTGCACATCCCAACTGGTATTATTCATATTCCAAGCCATAGAACTTGCGACCAAATAATTAGGTGGTGGCGTATCGCCTCCATTATCTCCTACATCATTTATACCATTGGGTAGCCAAGACAATAAATTAGGGTCACCTCCATCACCTCCCCATAAATAGTCTTGATCCCAAATAAAACTAGTAGTGCCACAAGTCATGGAGATTTCAATCATACGGTCACTTCCTTCTAATGCGCCAAAGTCTCGCTTCCCATCCCAATCCACCGATTCCATATAACCAACTATATCACCATTGCCTATTACATTATCATTTAAGGTAGGGTCGGCTACAAATGCCAGGTGCATTCGAGTGCCATCTACATAATAATACATTTTTCCTCGACCAATATCATTATATAATAAGGCGTAGCGTTCGTTATCACCATCGCCATAAAACAGTCCATTGGTAGTTGGAGCGGTTTGACCTTTTAGCGGATTATTATTAAAACAGGAAAGCAATAATAAAAAAGCAATAGTTGATACTGAGGAATAATGTTGTTGGAACATAAGACTTAGAATAAAATTTGAAATAATATTAACACTAGGAAGGGGGCTAATTCCAATGAGGGGACTTGTGTTAAAGATTTAAATATTATTCATAGTTTTTGCTTGGGAAGCAGAAGGAAGGAAAACAAGAGCACAAAGTCTCCGTTGTTAAATTCTGAAAGCTATACTGTTTCAGAATATTTACTGATACAAATATATCTTATTATGGAGATAGTAAACAATTACATTTTTTACTAATAGTCAATAAGTTTTTTCTAGAAAACAGGCTAATGAAAATATAATCATATGTTTAAAACATTTACGATCAATTAATTATGACACTTACATTATTAAAAAAAATATTCATTTTTCTAAAAAATTAACTTTTTACAGAAAAATTAATTACTTATAGGTATTTGCTATCGTTTTACTGCCATTTTAATACTTATTAAACTTTCTTTTATTTCAAAGTTATCTGAATTTTTCAATTCCCCTTGTGTACACCGAATTCAATTCCCTCATCTTGTTTTTTTCTAAATAGGATGACCACTTAGAGAGAAAATACTCAGATACCTTCAAATTTTAGTAAAAAAGCAAAAAAGGATTATTTCTAGGTTACAGTTGATGCTAGAATCGAACAAAATATTATACATATTAAAAATAATCATAATTTATCAATCATTGACACTTGATTAACATTTAGTTATAAATAAAAATTTATTAAAACCGTATAAAACTAATATTATTTTAACTTGACTATCCCTTTAATTTGTAATTGGAATCTCATCCCCTATTCTCTATTTTTGTTTTTAAAATACTGCTTACCTACTTACAATTAATTTTTATCCCCTCCAATTATACTAAAAAGAGATACTTTTTAGTATAGCCTATCCATTTTGGTAAAATCATTTATCCGTGCTTTCCAAGTACAGTATATGATTATTTTTTAATTTTAAAACAATAATTATGAACAAATTCTATCGTTCGTTTTTGCATAATGTCCTTGCATTAACCTTTATTTTTCAGCTCTTTTCTGGACAAATATTAGCAAAGACCGCTAATGAAAATACGACTATTAATAAAATTAATACTACTGAAATTTCAGCAAATAATATAGCTATAAGTAATGTTTTTATTAATCGAATAGGCAAATTAGAAGTCAATACAAGTTTAGCCTCTACGATGTTTATGGACTGTGCCTGTAAAGATTCTGAAGGAATTATTTTCCGATATACCGGAGAAGGTTGTTCGGCTTCTAACAATAGCCAAGACAGCGGTAAAACCTCTTGTAGCGGGTCTCCTGGAGGAAATGGAATTAATATTTCTTATGATGAGGGTGCTGTTCAGGATGTTAATATAGGAGATATTGTCTTTATTGGGGGGCCAGACAATAATTTAAGTTCTGAAACAGACCTCCAAGTTGGGGGACAATCCATTACCTTACATACTTCCTGTTCGCAGCCCTTAAATGTGGGGGATCAATTTGGAAGTTTAGAAGTAGTCGGATTCATTTTTAAAGATGGCAGCATTTGTGGCGTCGAACCTTGCACGCCATGTGAAGATGGAGGTGTAATTGAAGGAGACGAAGCCAACTGTGAGTCATATAATCCTGAACCAATTACGGAGGTAACTGCTCCTGATTGCCCAGTTCCACCTCCTACTAATGCTTCTTGTCAATGTAAAGATTCCGAATTTATCATTTTTACTTATACGGGTGGAAGTTGTGGCGATTCTAATAACTCTCAACCTAATGATAAATGGGAATGTTCTGGCTCCTTCAATGGAGGAGCTTCTGCGAATATACAGTTTAAAGACGGCTCGGTCAACGTCGCATTAGGAGAAAGCTTCCAAGTAGAAAGAGGCGATGCTGAAGACATAACGATTTCTAGTAATGGCGGATCTCAAACAATGGAACTTCATGTTTCTTGCTCTCAACCCTTAATTGTTGGGGAGTCTTTTGGGGCACTTACCATTGCGGGCTTCATTTATAAAGACGGTTCTTCTTGCGGGCCAGTTGGTGAAGAAGCAGATGAATTGGAATACCAATGGATTTCTTCCACATCAGGTTGTCCTGATGATATAAGTCAAGCTATATCTGGTGCCACCTCAAAAGGATACGACCCATCAAGCATTAGTCAGACGACTTGGTATGTTAGATTAGCCAGAAAAAAAGATTGTATTCCTGCGGATCAGTTTGACCAATTTCCTAATGCTTCTTGTGGATGTAAAGATTCTGAAACAATTTTATTTAAATATGTTGGTGGCAATTGTAACGAATCTGTTAATTCTCAACCTAGTGATAAATGGGAGTGTTCTGGTTCTAATAACGGAGCGGCATCTGTTACCGTTCAATATAAAGATGGTTCGGCTACTGTTGCTTTAGGAGAGACTTTTAGTGTAAAAAGAGATGATGCTCAGGACATGACTATTTCTGGTGGTGGTAGCACTCAAACTATGGAACTTCATGTTTCTTGTTCCCAACCAATTAATTTAGGCGATACCTATGGTGCTTTACAAATTGCTGGCTTTATTTATAAAGATGGTTCTTCCTGCGAACTTCCACCAGAAACACCTCCAGGAGAAGATAATCCTTGGGTACCCAGTAACTGTGTAGTAAAAAGAGTAGATGATATTAGCATTATTATCCAAAATAAAATTTGTAACCCAAATGATCTAGCTAGCACTTTTGATGATACTTATACTTTTGATTTAATCGTTAATGGCACTAGCCCAGACGGACTTTGGAGCGGTTCATTTGATAATGCTTTCTTAGGAACTTTTCAAATTGGACCAACACCTTATGGTACGGTGGTCAATTTAGGGCCATTTCCAGCAGGAACTTTTTCACCTACCAATGTTTCTCCACCAATAATAGTTGAGGGAGGCACACCTATCAATATTTCTGTTCAAGATGTTAATAATTCCAGTTGTTCGGAAACGACAACTGTACAGCCTCCCGATTGCCCAATTGCAGTAGCCACTTATGGGGATATGGTTTGGAATGACTTAGATAAAGATGGTATAATGGATGCCAATGAACCCGGTGTTCAAGGCATTTCCGTTACACTTAGTAAACCTGATGGGTCAATAATCGGTACGCAAACCACAGATGGCAATGGTAAATATCTGTTTACCAATCTTGTACCAAATATGCAGTATAAAGCAACTTTCACAAACTTACCAAATGGTTTCCAGTTTACTACCCCGAACGCTGGTGATGATGCTTTTGATTCTGATGTTAATCCAAGTACAGGGATGACCGAATTCACTATGCTTGACCCAGGCGAAGATGATCGAACTTGGGATGCTGGCATCGTTACTGTTCCGCCGCCTCCAGCTACTTATGGTGATATGGTCTGGAATGATATAGATAAAGATGGGGTAATGGATGCAAATGAACCTGGTGTTCAAGGGGTACTTGTCATTTTAAGTAAACCTGATGGAACAGTAATTGGAACTAAAATCACAGGTAATAACGGTAAATATTTATTTGAGGATTTAGTGCCAAATATGCAGTATAAAGCAACTTTTTCTAATATCCCTAATGGATTTCAGTTTACTACTCCAAATGCAGGAAATGATGCTATTGATTCTGATGTCAATCCTACCACGGGCATGACCGAATTTACTACACTTGACCCTGGCGAAGATGATCGAACTTGGGATGCTGGTATTGTTTCAATTCCACCTGATTGTAATATAAACCTTTCCATTGTTAATAAGGTTTGCGATGGAAAAGGGACAGTCACCACTACTGATGACACTTATACGTTTGATTTAATCGTTACAGGTGTGGGTACTAGTGGATTATGGCAAGGCTTTTATAGTAATGGCTTTTTAGGTGCTTTTTCAACTAGCCCGACTCCTTATGGTCAAGCCGTAACTTTAGGCCCATTCCCAGCAGGTGAATTTACTGGCGGTAATTCCTTTCCCCCTACCACTATATTTAATGGATTAGATATTGATGTACAAGTAAACGATGTTGAGTTTACAAATTGTTCTGATGAAATTAAGGTTACTTCAACTGGCCCTTGTTCACCACCACCACCAGCGTGCATTGGAGATTTTGTATGGTTAGATAATGATGGAGACGGCATACAAGATGCTAACGAACCTGGTATTTTTGGTGCAACCGTAAAATTATTAGCTCCAAATGGTACAATTTTACAAACAATGACCACAGATGAAGGCGGAAAATACAAATTTTCCGTTCCTCCAGGGGATTATAAAGTGATGTTCAATCCTCCTCCAGGCTTAGAACCTTGTCCTCAAACAGGTAATGCTAGTCAAGGCAATAATAATGACAATGATGCCAATCCGAATGATGGCAATATGACAGCCGTGTTCTCAGTAGCAGCAGGAGAAAACAACACAACTATTGATGCTTGTTTTAGAATACCTGAACCACCACCAGCATGTGTAGGAGATTTTGTATGGCTAGACGGTGATGGAGACGGCATCCAAGATTCAGGGGAACCTGGCATTTTTGGCGTAACCGTTAAGTTGCTAGACCCTAATGGAACAGTATTGCAGACAACGACTACGGACGAAGGTGGAAAATACAAATTCACGACGCCTCCAGGAAGCTATAAAGTGATGTTTAACACACCTCCAGACTTAGAACCTTGTCCACAAACGGGAAATGTAAGTCAAGGCAATAATAACGATAATGATGCCGACCCGAACAATGGTAATATGACAGAAGTGTTCTCGGTAGCATCAGGAGAAAATAACACAACAATAGATGCTTGTTTCAGAACGCCTGAACTACCACCAGCATGTATAGGAGATTTTGTATGGTTGGATGGTGATGGAGACGGCATACAAGATTCAGGGGAACCTGGCATTTTTGGTGTAACTGTTAAGTTATTAGATCCAAATGGAACGGTATTGCAGACAACGACTACGGATGAAGGTGGCAAATACAAATTCACGACGCCTCCAGGAAGCTATAAAGTGATGTTTAACACACCTCCAGACTTAGAACCTTGTCCACAAACGGGTAATGCAGGTACAGGCAATAATAGCGATAATGATAATAATCCAAATACAGGGATGACCGATGTATTTTTCGTCAACCAAGGAGGAAATGATACTACTATTGATGCTTGTTTTAGAACTTCTATTCCAACTTGTCCTGATGGATCTCCTTTAAAAACACCAGGTACTCCTTGTGATGATAAGAATCCAGATACAACGAAAGATATGATTTTAGGAGATGGTTGTACTTGTCAAGGAACACCAATTGGAGATCCTTGTGCAGAATTATGGGGAGATACCGATGGGGATGGTGTCTGTGACGATTTAGACAATTGTAGAATCACCTTTAATCCAGACCAAGCCGATCACAATAATAATGGGATTGGTGATGTTTGTGAAGGGCTAAATGGGCCAAATGCTTGTAGAGATTTATTTGTAAGTGGTGGAAGTGACCATATCAATATTGCAGGTATTGTTTCTCCAAATGCTTTAATTGAATATCTAGGCACAGGCACAGGCTGGGCTTTAGTAGGGCATTGTAATGCTAATTGTGGCGCTACTACAGTTATTCCTAATTTAGAACCAGGCGACTATAAAGTAAAGATACAGACCTTTAATCCTTATTGTTATGCAGAATATAATGTCACAATAACTGGAAATACAGGAGGTGATCCTTGTGCCGATAAGGGAGGCGATAGCGATGGCGATGGTATTTGTAATGCGCAAGATAATTGTGACTTTACCCGTAACCCAGACCAAGCTGATAATGATGGAGACGGAATTGGGAATCCTTGTGATGATACCCCTGACGGAAATACAGGAGGCGGCCCTTGTGCAAATCAAGGAGGCGATAGCGATGGCGATGGTATTTGTAATGCGCAAGATAATTGTGACTTTACTCATAATCCAGACCAAGCTGATAATGATGGCGACGGAATTGGGAATCCTTGTGATGATACCCCTGACGGAAATGGTGGTAATAACTCAGGTAGTACCTGTACTGATGCTACAGTAACAGTAGGCGCTGGCAAATTCACCATTAATAACCTAGCCCCAGGGGCCAAAGTGGAATATAATGGGCCTGCTACAGGATGGGCACTTCTATTAGTTTGTGACGATAATTGTGGTAATAGTCAAACAGTCAATAATTTATCAGTTGGAGACTACAATATTAAAATACAAACCTTCAATCCTTACTGTTATGCTGAAATACAGGTAACTGTTAGCGAGGAAAATACAGGTAATGGAGGTGATAATAATTGTAATGCAACCGCAGGAACGCTTAGAGCAGTAGCGGAAAACGTTCAGTTAAGCAATGGCAGTACGACTATTAGTGCATCTATTGAACAAAATCCTTCTATTCCATCTTTCTATCAGCAAGTTTATGTATTAACTTCTACAGATAATTTAGTAATTCAACAGACTAATACTAGTCCTAGTTTTACAGTTAATACAACTGGTAAATACCGAATACATTCCTTAGTATTCGATCCAAACTCACTTGATTTAAGTATTATTTTGCCTGGAGTAACTACAGGTTTTGAAGTGAATGATATTTTAGTTCAAGGCGGAGGTAGCATTTGCGCCGCTTTAGATGTAACTGGAGCGATATTCAATGTTACGGAATCCGGTGGAGGCAATAATACAGGAAATACTTGTAATGATGTAAATGTTTCCTTTGCCAACGGAAGGGTTGTTATAGACAACTTAAGTGCCGCAGCAACGGTTGATATTGCTGGACCTTCGACTGGTTGGGGCTTACAAAATGTTTGTGATGGGGATTGTAATATTAGCGAAACAGTTGAAAATCTTAGTGATGGAACTTATAGCATAAAAGTGCAAACTTACGCCCCTTATTGCTATGCTCAATACGATATGGTGGTTACAAATGGTGCAGGAAGCAGAAATGCTCCTCGATTGAATTTTGTAGCCTTTAAAGCAAATCAAGCAGTAGCATTACAATGGTTAACCAATACAGGTTGGAGAAATGACCACTTTGAATTAGAACGTTCTCAGGATGGAGTCAACTTTGAAAAAATCCATAAAGTAGTCAATACGGATAAAAGTGATGAGCTGGCTTATTACGAAGAAACAGACAATCAACCTGAATTAGGTACCAACTACTATCGTTTAAAGCAAGTATACCAAGATGGTTCTTTTGAATATACCGAGGTAAAATTGATCAACGTTAATGTAGATGTCAACGCTTTAAATATATATCCGAATCCAGTCAAAGAAGCGTTATTCATCGGTTTAACCCCTTATGCAGGTAAGCAGGTAAACTTAACTTTAATGAACCAATTCGGTCAGGCCTTACAACATGTAAATATTGAGCAGGTAGGAATAGCTCCTACTATACTAAATATGAATAATATACCGAATGGCTTATATCAAATCACTATTCAAGTGGAGGGTGGTTTAAAGCCAATTACTAAGAAAATTTTAGTTAGTAGAATGTATTAATTAGTCTTATTGCATTAAATGAGGGTACTGCTTCCAAAGCAGTACCTTTTTTAAATTTCAATTCAAGGAATATACATTTTATTTTGCTCTGCTAACTTCCTCCTACCATGTAACAAAACGCTTGATGACTTTATAGTCAAGCTTAAAAATATTATTGTTCATCATTTTGTTTATACCAGAGCAACAATTAGTTGTTCTGGTATTTTTTTTGAGATTTCAAAAAAATAAACAGTTCTTACTTAACACCCAGATAGTTGACATTTCTTAAGCGTATAAATTTTTATGCGATTGCCTTAAAAAGCTAAAAATTACAGAATTTTGGCATACAATTTGCTTTTAACTATCTAGCTTCACATTATTTATACTCTGAACGGTCAAGTATTTTGATTTTAAATCCAAGATTTATGCTTGCAAAACGTTAGTTTTAACATTGATAATCAAATAGTTATATTTTTGTTAAGATTTTCTTAACAATTCACAAAACTTGACCGTTTCTAGTATATTCTCTTTTGAGAATACCTCCATTATTTATGAATTACTATTCATAAACATATTTTACTTTCACTTTATTGGATTAGTGCATTCTAACCATCAACTATATTAATAGTTAGGTGCAAATTATTGATTTTGCGCTTATTTCGAGTTCTAGGAAATAGTTAATTACATAACAATTTAATTACACATGCATGCTATTTAATCAATTATACTGGGCTAGTAAATACCTACTGGTTCAAATCATAAATTGCTGACAGTTTTGTTGCCGAATTGCCTAGTTACGCTAAAATATGGCAACATGGCAACCAATTTAAACTATCAAAGACTTATGAATTGAACCACTACCAAATGAAAAAAAAGAGCTCTCTTTGACAATTTTTTTTGAAGTGGTGGAATTTTATTAAAAAGTTAAATAAGAAACTTTAAAAAAACTAGATTTATAATACCGTGGTGTTTCATCGCTGTTAATTTTTGCCTCCTAAAATTCTTTTTATAGGGCACAAATGGGTAAACTTATCTCTAGCGACGTACAAGGAATAATAGTGACTTTTGTATAATTCCACCTGCTTCTTTTATTTTTAGAGAGAAAAAGAAAGACATTTTTTGGCATTTTTTTTGTTATTAGCTTCACGAAAGAATCAACTATTAAAGGCTTATGAATTAAGAATACTTCCCCTTCCCCCTCTCTTAATTTCAATGATAATAAGGTATTTAGTATTGACTAAAAAATAACTTGGTCTTTTAGTTTTTGAATTGACCTTTTTTCTCATAGGTTTTCAACCCATTAGAAAAAAGCCCATTTCAAAAACGACCAACTTATTTTTTCGTCGTCTCTTAATATAACCAAAGTACCTGCCAAACAACATTTTTCATATACCTATTCAATTTGCTTAACGGCTCGAACGATAATTTAACAAATAGTAATTTAACATTGATTTTATGCCATTTCTATTTATGTTAAAAAATTGTGCGAACTGTTGTAGATGAAAAAAACAGACTAGAATGAAAGTTGTCAAAAGAGAACCCTACCAATTAATATTAATTTTGTTATTGGTAGGTATATATATACCCCTAAACAGTCAATCAACATTAGATTATTATATCCCTTTTCCTGCCCAAGATTTGCATACTTCCCAAGTATCCGTTTCAGGAACAGCTTCTAATCGCCTACAAGATTACGTTTCCTACCAAGTATCTATTGTCTCGAATTCAGATGGAACAACATTTTATTATGATCATTGGGAAGACGGCTATGATGCTTTTACTGGCGGTACCCCTGATCAAGTTTCGACTGATACTTTTACTACAAATGCAGGAGATGTAACGGTTTTGGAAAGCAACGATGAAAACGGTATAACTCCAAGAAATACGCCCTGTGGTCCTTATGATATAAATTGTCCTGTACCAGTAAGTCCGAGAGGTACTGCTATTTATTATGACGGAGGAGACCGAATAATTTCGAGCGCAGCCTTAGCAGTTTCAATTAATTTCTGGCCGCTGATTTGTAGTGGCGATTGTGCTACGGCAGGAACAGGAACCACAACTCCGGGAACAGTGATGGGAGGTGCTGCAGAAGTTTTACCGACGTTGAGTCTTTCTACTGATTATGAAATACCGGTAGGAGAAAATGTTGATCAAAATTTTATTTTTGAATACGCAGGTTTATTCATTTTGGCAACCGAAGACGGGACAACCGTAAATGTAGACGGGGTTAATTATTCCTTGGATATGGGAGAGAATTTATTAATTGATGGTGGAGTAGATGCGGGTATTTCAGTTACAAGCGATAAGAATATATTGGTTCATGAATATACAGGAGACATTAATGCGACCTATGAAACGCGGGTTTACTTAATGTGGCCGAGAGATAAATGGAGCGACTCCTATTATAATCCGGTAGGGACGAGAGCAGCAGATCCAACTTGGATTTGGATATATAATCCTCATGCAACTACTTTATCTGTTAAAGTAGCAACTTTTACGTCAGGAATTACTAATGTAAACGTCCCTCCAGGAGGGGTGAATACCTATGTCATGTCGGATGGTGACGGAGCCAATGTTTATTCAACGGACGGTAGAGATTTTTATGCCGTTACGACAACCGATTCGGATGCGAATAATACCGCCTTCGACTGGGGATTTACGCTGATTCCTGAACGAAATCTGACCTCTGAAGTTATCGTAGGTTTTGGAGATGGTAGCTTTGGTACTGGTAATGCGAGTCCGCTTTGGGTTTCTGCGGAGTCCGCTACTACCATTTATGTTAATTGGGACGGTCGAGAAGGAGATTGCGATACGCCAGGAAATAATGATGATAGCTATACGGTCAGTGCTTTCCAATCTACCACATTATTTGATTCAGATAGTGATCAAACCGGTGCAAGGGTTTTTACCTGCGACGGAACCAAAATCGCGGTAGCATGGGGAGAAGATCCAGCTTTAGCTTCTACTGCTTTAGATTTGGATATGGGAACGGTGATTATCCCTATTTCTACGGGTGTTGAGGTAACCAAAACGGCTGCTTTATTCTCTGATGGAGGAGTGCCGGGTAAAGCGGATATCGGAGATGAGATTGAGTGGACTATTTCTGTATTCAATACTGGAGCTGCACCGGTCAGTACTGTTGTGCTGGAAGACCCGCTGCCCGCCAATACGGATTATGTAGCCAATACAGGTACTTGGGAACGAATTAAAACTTCTGGAACGACTTCTGGCGCTATTGCGGATGAAATGTCCGGAACAGCATATCCTTTCGATGATGACGGTATTGTAAATGCGATAGACAACGGATATGATATAGGAACAATGGAAATTGGGGAAACAATAGTTATAACATTTAGAGTAAGCGTAAATTCAACCTCTAGTTCTACTATTGAAAATAATGCTACAATAACGAGTAATTCAGGAACTGCGACGGCTAATGCGTCTGCAGAAATACCCGTGCCTGCTCCACCGGTTGCTTCCGATAATTGTGGCTTAGAAGGAGCTATAAATACAGATTTGGAGATTGATGTTTTGGCAAATGACGCAGATCCATTTGGTGATGATATTACTTTTACGGGATTCACGGCTCCTTCAGTAGATGCTACAACCATTACCATAGCCGGAGAGGGGACTTTTACGTATTCTGTTTTTACAAAAAAAGTTACTTTTTCTCCTGAAAACGGATTTACCGGGGCTATAACCACTACAAGCTATCAAATATGTGATACGGAAGGGTTGTGCGATACAGCAGATATTTGTATCACTTATAATGCTGTTGATGAAAATGGATGTACCCCGACTCAAACTTGGACAGCTACTTCTACAGGAAATGGAGATAGTCAAACAAATAATGGAGAAGTAGGCGATCCGGATTTTGCATTAGGCTCGCCTAATGGGGCCGGGGCGGAACTTGGAAAGGATGCCGATCCTGCAAAAATGGGCCTAATCACCATCGATCTTACAGATACAGTACCGGAAGACGGTATCATATCTTTGTTTTTGGCGAGTAAGGACGGTACCGCTACTGGAGTCTCGGTTACTACATCTTTAAACGGTTCTTCTTTTAGTGATGAACAGTTTTTTAACTTCAGCATCAATCAAAATGACGGTTTTGATGAAATATTTTATACGATTAATCAGGTAGGTGGAGTACGATATGTGCGTATCCTTCAGGCGAGTGAGGACAAAGAATCTATTGTAGATGCGGTTTCTTACGAATTGTTTGAATGCGTAGATAATTGTGTTTTACCGACAGTAAGGGTGGACATTGACGGAAATGGAGCAGCGGTTTTTGATGAGGTGGGTACAACCAACCCAACAGGGGCATTGGGAAATCCCGACATTTCAGCAAGCGGAGGTACTTGGGCTAAAATTGATCAGGACGAATCTAACCCAGAATATTTAATCCTTGATTTGGGGACTCAAATTCCGACAGGCTTATCGGTTGACCTTTATTTGTCAACAGATGATGGTAATGCTGCGACGGTTCAGGTGCAGCAAAGTAGTGATGGAACTACCTTCTCTAATTTGCAGTCATATAATATTTCTGCGGGAATCAAAGCAGGAGATGGAGATGTCATTATACAAACCTATACTGCCTCTGGCGGAAGTTTCCGCTATTTGCGATTTACTCGGGCTGATAGTGGTGGGAAACCAGCTATTGATGGGGTTGTTTACGATATTTTTGAATGCTTGGAGGGTACTCCAACAGCGATGGATGATGCTGCTTCAGCAACTGCCTGTAATGCTGTTTATATTGACGTACAGGATAATGATACCGATCCGTTTTTGAATCCACTGACCACAACAATTGTAAGTTCACCATCGAATGGTACTGCCATTGTTGAAGCAAATGGAAGTATTGCTTATGCTTCTAATTCCGGTTATACTGGTACGGATATGCTGACCTACAGAATTACTAACTCTTTTGGATTGTATGACGAAGCGACGGTGGTTATTACGGTCAATAATGATCCGGACGGAAATTGTGCTGTCGGCCAGACATTTGTAACCATTGGCAATGGATATGGTGAGGCTGTTCAAACGAATACGAGTATAGCTGATGCCGAAGCAGCACTTGGTACTCCCGATTTGACCGCAGCAGGTAATGATGCTGGATTGAATGATAACGCAGATGTATTGGTAGTAGATATGGGAACCACGGTCGCACAGGGTGATACCGTTACCATTTACCATTACACCGATAATAATTTTGCAACCGCAGGCGGCGCGGTGGCTGCCTCAGCAACAACGAGTGGCTACTCAGGGAGTCAGAATTTGACCTATACTGCTAATGATGCTATCCACATTTTGAAATATGAAGTCACGCAGGCTGCGGGTGCAAGATATTTCCGTTTTACCCATACGGGGGAAAATATTTTTATTGATGCTCTGGTACGTGATCGCAATACTTGTGTAACTGATTGCAGCACGGGTTCTTTCATCGATACGGACAGTGGGAATGGTGTAAGCCAGACCAATACAGGGGTTGATGATCCGGATTTTGCCTTAGGCACTCCTAACCATGAAGGTGCTAAAGTAACTAGAAACAATGCGGATATATTGACGATTAATTTGGGCAAGGTCATTCCACAGGGTGGGTTGGTATATCTTTACCTTGGAACCAATGGCGGCGGTACCAGTACTTTTCAGGTTACCGGTTCCACGAGTGGGACTACAGGTTTTTCTGATGCTCAAAATATTAGTGTGACCAATATTGCACAACCTTCCTATGTACAAAAAGTATATAATGTAAACCAATCGGGTGGCATTCAATACATAAGGATGGTGATTACCAATGATGACCAGGATGGATGGGTGGATGCTGTTGGTTTTGATTATGCTGTCTGTTCAAGTGCCACTCCCGATGCAGTCGATGATGTAGCTTATACATCTGAAGATACACCGATTACCATTGATGTAACAGATAATGATACGATTCCGCAAGGCAGTGCATTAATACCGACTATTGTAACTCAGCCGCCAAGTGGATTGGCTGTAGTAAATATGGACGGTACCATTTCTTTTTATCCAAATCCAGAAGTAACAACTGCCCAAACTTTTACTTACGAAATTTGTGCGGTTTATTGTTCTATGCTTTGTGATACGGCAACCGTAACAGTGAATATTATATACGATGTCTGTCCAGCAGGGGAGAGACCTGGATATGTTACAGATTATGCGGATGTTGTTACAGCAGAAAATTCAACATCAGATCCTACTTTTTCTCTCGGAGAACCCACTGATCCTACAGTTTATACAAAAATTGACAATGATGCTGATTATTTAGTGCTTCATTTGCCCCACGAAATTCCGATAGGAGGAGTTATAAAACTCCACATCGGAACAGATGACGGAAATGCTGCACAACTTTATGTTCAAAGTACCTTAACGAGTACAAATTATAGCTCAGGTACAGGTTTCTTTAACCCACAAACCTATAATACAACCGTCCAACTCGACGGAGCAAGTCCAGAAGATGTTGTTGATTATACTGTTACAACAAGCAGTATTAGATACCTAAGATTTACAAGGGTATCAGGCGCGGGTAACCCCTCTGTTGTAGGGATAGAATATAGTGGTAATTATGGAGCCTGTGAACCTTATCTTCAACTAGCCATAGCTCCAGATAATTCCTGCCAAGGTTTGGATAATGGTTCCATCGACCTTTCACCATCGAGTGGCACCTCTCCTTACAGTTATGTATGGTCAAACGGCGCAACTACCCAAGATATTAGTGGATTAGCTCCAGGAACTTATTATGTAACAGTTACGGATGCGTCCACTGATGAACGAGTTACAGTAGCGACAATTGGCGAGGACCCCAATCCTACCGCCATAGCAGGTAGTAATACACCTGTTTGTCAAAATCAAGATGTAAACCTAACTGAAACAGGAATTGGAGGCACAGGGTCAGCAGGAGAAACTTGGGCATGGGTAGGGCCAGCAAGTTTTAATTCTACTTTAGAAAATCCGAGTATTGTTGGCGCACCATTAAGTGCTGCAGGTGTTTACAGTGTTTTAGTAACGAATAGTTTTGGCTGTACTGCTTCATCAAGTACGACAGTGGTAGTTAATTCAGCTCCAAGTTGTAACATTACAGGTGCTACTTCAATATGTTCAAGTAGTCAAGATGAAGTCTATTCAGCGCCTTCTGGCATGACCACCTATTTATGGGAAATAACCTCAGGAGATGCTACAATTGACGGGGCAACTGGGAATCAAACGGTTACGATTGATGCAGGTTCTAATGACTTTACCATTCAATTGACCACTACAGATGCCAACAGTTGTAGTACCGTTTGTACACAGGATATTATTATTAATCCATTGCCGACCTTAGCGGCAACTTCGTCTAATCCAACAACTTGTGGCGGTAATGATGGCTCAATTGGCTTGACCTTAACCAATGTTCCAGATGGAATGTACACGATAAATTACATGGACGGCGTACCAAGTGCGCAGACCTTTACGAATGTAAATGTATCCAGTGGTTCTGCGACTATTAGTAGTTTGAGTGCAGGTACCTATAATGATTTGACGATAACGGTATCAGGGTGTACTTCTACAGAGGATGTAGATATTACTTTGACGGATCCTGTCAATACAGCAACCGCCAATACGGCAGCTTTATTGTTATGTGATGACAATACAGATGGCTTTGCTGATTTTACACTTTCCGAAGCAGATGCCACCGTATTAGGTGGACAAATGGGCATGAACTTGACCTATCATATTAGCCAAACGGATGCAGAGAATGATGCAAATGCTTTAAATAGCCCATTTACCAATACATTAAATCCCCAAACTATATATGCGAGGGTAGAAGATTCGAATGGGTGTTATGCAATTTCGCAAGTAACTTTGGCTACCACTCATGATGGTATCAATGCATTAGCAGCTTTAAATATTACAGGCACTACCAATGACCCGAACCCGTTCCCAACGGGAACATTTACAGGCGGTTATTTTCATGTTTTTCCAGCAACTCAAAGTACTTCTTATAATTATAATTTCACTTTTGATAATTCATATATACCTGAAGGATTTATTATTGACCCTGACTGGGGAGGTATGGGAACAATGTCTTATATCAAAAATGATGCAAACAGTTTATCAAGTACATCTATTTCAATTCATAATAGAATAACAGAATACCATGATTTCAATTCAGGAAGTATAGCAAATGCCTCAGGAGAAGTGTATCAAGTGTATGGACGAGGTCATTTTTCCTTCAATGGGTATGAAGCTGATTCTATGAGTACCATCCAGCCAGATAGAACGCTTACTTTTGATTTTACAGGTCTAGCGAATGGTTATTTACCAGGAGGAACCTTTATTAGTTTTGTTGATAATGATGGGATGTTTAGTTTAGATAATGGCGAATATTTATTGGCAACAGCAGCCCTTACTTCTGGCGGTTCTACCCCTTGGATGACTCCGCAAGACAGCACCATCCATGCTCCTTTTCATGGACATGGTGAATATGAAGCTGCTGGACAACCAGCTAACAGTTATTATTTTGATGGCCCAGAAAGTAGTGTGGGACAAAATCCAGCTATTTTATATAGAATAACGGAGAATCTTAACTCAATAACTATTAATTCTTTAACAGGATATGCAGAAGGGTCCGTTGGAATGAAGTTAATGGCGCCAATAGTAGCTTTTGATTTGACATCAACAACTACGGACCCGACCACTTGCAGCGGAACTGACGGAGCAATTGATTTAACTGTCACAGGCGGCACCCCAACAATTAGCTATAATTGGTCTCCTGGAGGATCAATTATGCAAGATGTTACAGGATTGACGGAAGGAACATATATGGTAACTGTTACCGACGGAAAAGGATGTATAGATACCTTGTCGTCAATTTTGACCGACCCAACTCCACCTTCCTGTTTGATTACAGGAAATCTCACCGTAGATGAAAATGCTACAGGTACTATATATAGCGCTCCAGCAGGAATGACTTCCTATCTATGGAGTATTACAGGAAACGGCAGTATTTCTGGGGCAAATAATCTGCAAACGGTTAGTATAGATGCTGGAGCAAATGGTTCTTTTACCTTAACACTAATGATTACTGATGGCAATAGTTGTGATGCCACCTGTATGCAGGTAGTAAATATTAATCCAATTAATGACCCACCCGTTGCAGATAATGACACGACGAGTACGAATGAAGATACGCCAGTCACCTTAAATATCTTATTAGATGATACAGACCCTGATGGAGATTTAAATGGCGATAGCATCCGAGTGATTACCTATTTTATGCATGGAGATACGTCTATGGTAGGGGATAGTATGATAACTTATGTTCCTAACTTGAACTTCTATGGTACTGATTCCTTACAATATGAGGTCTGTGATACGTCATCATTAGGCAGTTTATGTGATACTGCTTGGGTATTTATCACGGTTAATCCCGTGAACGACCCACCCGTAGCGATGGATGATGCGACAAGTACTCCTGAAGATACGCCAGTAATGGTAAATGTAACCACGAATGATGATGACCCACTAGACCCGCTTGGTAATATTGACCCAACGACGGTAGATACAATTATGGGAGGTAGTCCAGTCAATGGTACAATAGTAATTGACCCAGTAACGGGTGTAATTACTTATACACCTGACCCAGGTTATAATGGTTTGGATAGTTTAGAATATGTAGTGTGCGATGATGGAAATCCATTACCAGCCCTTTGTGATACGGCTAAAGTCGTCATTGATGTAACTCCAGTCAATGACCCACCAATAGCGGTCTTAGATAGAGATACCACGGATGAAGATGTGCCAGTATATGTAGATGTACAAATTAATGATTCCGACCCAGATGGAGATGACTTGACGACATCAATAGTGATGAACCCAATGAACGGAACGGTCAGCCTAGCAGATGGCGATAGTTTATTATATACACCAGATGCAAACTTCACAGGCAATGATACCTTAAGGTACCGAGTATGTGATGCAGGAGGACTTTGTGATACAGCCTATGTATACTTGGTGATAGAACCAGTGAATGACCCACCTGTTGCGATATTAAATAGAGATACAATGGATGAAGATACCCCAGTTATCGTAGATATTTTACCAAATGACAGCGATACCGATGGGAATATCGACCCTAATACGGTAACGATTACCGAACAACCGAGGAATGGAACGGTAGCGGTAAATGGTGATGGAACAATAACTTATACACCCGATGCAGGTTTTAATGGCTTGGATACCTTGATTTATCAAGTTTGTGATGATGGAACGCCAACGCCTGCTCAATGTGATACGGCTTATGTCTATTTGGTGATTGAGCCTGTAAATGACCCGCCAATAGTAAATTTAAATAGAGATACAACAGATGAAGATACCCCCGTTATCGTAGATATTTTACCAAATGACAGCGATACCGATGGCAACATCGACCCAAATACGGTAACGATTACCGAACAACCCTCGAATGGGACAGTAGCGGTGAATGGAGATGGAACGATAACTTATACCCCCGATGCAGGGTTCAATGGCTTGGATACCTTGATTTATCAAGTTTGTGATGATGGAACGCCAACGCCTGCTCAATGCGATACGGCTTATGTCTATTTGGTTATTGACCCTGTTAATGACCCGCCTGTTGTCAATTTAAATAGAGATACAACGGACGAAGATACGCCTGTTATCGTAGATATTTTACCAAATGACAGCGATACCGATGGCAACATCGACCCAAATACGGTAACGATTACCGAACAACCTACGAATGGAACAGTAGCTGTAAATGGAGATGGGACGATAACATATACGCCCGATGCAGCCTTTAATGGTTTGGATACTTTGATTTATCAAGTTTGTGATGATGGAACGCCAACCCCTGCTCAATGCGATACGGCTTATGTTTATTTGGTTATTGAGCCTGTAAATGACCCGCCAATAGTAAATTTAAATAGAGATACAACGGATGAAGATACCCCAGTTATCGTAGATATTTTACCAAATGACACAGATACGGATGGTAATATTGACCCTAACACGGTAACGATTACCGACCAACCTTCGAATGGAACAGTAGCGGTAAATGGAGATGGCACGATAACTTATACACCCGATGCAGGGTTTAATGGCTTGGATACCTTGATTTATCAAGTTTGTGATGATGGAACGCCAACGCCTGCTCAATGCGATACGGCTTATGTCTATCTAGTTATTGACCCAGTTAATGACCCACCAGTTGCGATGGATGATGCGACTAGTACTCCTGAGGATACGCCAGTAATGGTCAATGTAACCACTAATGATGATGACCCACTAGACCCGCTTGGTAATATTGATCCTACAACCGTAGATACGATTATGGGAGGTAGTCCTGTCAATGGTACAATAGTAATTGACCCTGTAACGGGTGTGATTACTTATACACCTGACCCAGGCTATAATGGTTTGGATAGTTTAGAATATGTGGTTTGTGATGATGGGAATCCATTACCTGCTCAATGTGATACCGCTAAAGTTGTTATCAATGTTGGAGCAGTCAATGACCCACCAGTTGCCGTCTTGGATAGAGATACTACTAATGAAGATACACCAGTCTATGTGGATGTACTGGTAAATGATTCCGACCCAGATGGCGATGACTTAACTACTTTGGAGGTCATTCTTATGCCTGATGATGGTATCGTCGCCATAGCTGATGGAGATAGTTTATTCTATACCCCTAATGCCAATTTCACAGGTAATGATACTTTGACTTATCGAGTTTGTGATGC
>Ga0208544_10000284_pt1 | contig 41757 bp, 28 predicted proteins | sample DEB08_DNA_9_FD_184526 | JGI IMG/M metagenome (GOLD analysis project Ga0208544, IMG submission 184526) | Aqueous microbial communities from the Delaware River and Bay under freshwater to marine salinity gradient to study organic matter... | ecosystem: Environmental > Aquatic > Marine > Coastal ... | reverse complement strand
TAGTAGATCGACTTAATCGTTATTTATCCCCCCCTTTATTTCCTGTCAATATCAGGGAATTACCTGCAAAAATGCATTTTCATGAGGTTACTCATGGTTTTTTTGAAATTAATCAAGTAAAAATATATGCCAATTATGTCTGCCATCCAGGGCCTACTTTAGGCTATCGACTAGAATATGAAAATGTGGTCTTTGCCTATATTCCTGATCACGAACCTGCTTTAGGGCTACGGAATTTTTCAGCAGACCCAGAATGGACTTCTGGGTATGATTTGGCTAAAAATGCTGATTTATTGATTCATGATGCTCAGTTTTCAGATGAGGAATATCAACATTGCATTGGTTGGGGGCATAGCACTATTTCCCATGCCATCAAATTTGCTGCTTTAGCTAAAGTCAAAAAATTATTATTTTTTCACCACGACCCTAATCATAGTGATTATCAATTGGAAACATTAACGCAACAATATTTAAAAGCACATCCCTTTAATGCAGAAATTGGTCGAGAAGGAGCCATTTTTGATTTAAATAAAAGTTAGTGCTTACACAAAAAAAAACGCTCAATACCAAGTCAATCCATATAAAATAACTAATTATCTAAAATATAACCTCATAAAGTAGGTTTTAGGTATATTTTATGGAATTTAATTGTGAAATATTAGGTTTTTGCCTTATATTTAGGTGTCAATTTGATTTTTAATGTGTTCCTCAAAACGGTTGGGCGAGTAATCAAGGATTAAGAAAGACTACAACTGCCTATATTAGGTTTCTGTACAAACACCCACCATCACTCCTCCAACCGCTTTTTTAACAGTTTTTAAAGATTTTTTACTCCGTTAATACGTTATTCTATTCAATATAATTTTTCCATTATTCACAATCATTAAAGGGTCATGCACTGCTCCTACATTATCTAAAGGATTTCTTTCTAAGATTAATAAATCTGCATCTAATCCTATAGCAATTCGTCCAGTCCGTTCACTAAGGTTTAACATTTCAGCAGCAGCGGAAGTCGCCGCTTTTAGTGCCTCTAAATTGGTCATTCCAATACTCACTAATTCTTCCAATTCTAAACCCATCCGAAGCGTGCTATTTTTTCCATAATTGGTATCCGTCGCAGCGACTATTTTTACCCCCATTTGATACGCATTAGTTGCCGTCTCTTTTATTCGGGGAGCCATGTGCCGTCCTCGCATCATTAAAAGTGGATTATCATAATCTCCTCCAGGTTCTTTTAAATCGGAAACGATGGCTAAAGTCGGCACTAACCAAGTCCCTTTTTCTTTCATTAATTGCAACGTTTCTTTACTCAAATAAGTGCCATGTTCAATACTTTTTACACCACCTAAAACGGCAGCTCGGCCCCCTTCATCTCCATGAGCGTGCGCTGCTACAGGAATGTCTTTTTTAGCCCCTTCTGCTACTAATACTTTCATTTCTGCTTCCGTATAATAAGGCTCTCTAGGGTCTGTATTAGGTAAACCTGCTCTTGCAGTGGCATTTGTTTTTATCCAATCGACCTTTTTATCTACCAATGCTTTTCCCATTCGCTCCATGGCAACTGTTCCTCGCACTTTAGTTTCCATTAAATCTATCATGTCAGGAAAATCCATAAAAAAGCCATCCGAAGGTGTTGGTCGTACATGATACCCTGCTGCAATAATTTCTGGTATATCGTTTTCTCCTCGCTTACCTAGTTCTCGCATCCCAACATCTTTAAAATGGTCAACGCCCATACTTCTTGCCGTAGTCACTCCTGAAACTAATGCACGTTTGGCTGCTGCCATATCCCTTAAATGTACATGACAATCAATTAATCCTGGCATCACATATTGGCCTTTCAAATCAATAATTTTGGCAGTAGCAGGCATGCTGTAAGGGTCATTTCCTGCTACTATTTGCTTGATTTTTCCATTCACCACCAAAATCGTTTTATCGCGCTGGACATTTCCAGAAACACCATCTACAATACTAGCATGTTGCAAAACAATTGGTGGGTCAGGTGAAAATTGGTCTGCTAAATCTAAGATTTCTACCTTTCTAAATTCGATAGGATGGCTTTCACTTTGTAGGGAAATAGACCCTTTTGTTAAAGGCATTCCATCTTTTTTCACTAGCGGGTCATATCCATTGACTACTGGGCCACCCATTTGCGGCTTTTGGTAAGTAAATACGGTATCACCATTCACAATATGTTGAATCATTTCATTCCCTAAAACTAATACTTCTGCTATCACCCATTCATCGCCATGATAAGTTTTTGACGTAGAATTCAAACAATGCCTTTTTTCTAATTTGCCATCTATTTCCACATGTGTACCAGGCGTACACAAATTACAAGTCGGTCTATCTTTTCCATCTCCTTTTCCACCCAAAAATTGGACTTCTATAGAAATAGGAAAATCTTGGTCTTTTAACATACTTTCCGCTGACTGTCCATGCACCATCACACCACTATTTCTAAAAGCCCAACCTTCTCCTTCAGGCGCTTGGTCTCCGACAAAACGGTATTCTATTCTCAATAAATAATGAGAGAAATCTTTGTTGTAAAAAATATGTCCATATTGTCGATTAAAATCAGTGTATTGGTCATAGGCTACTTTCATCACCCCATTCTCTACCCGAAAAGTATTGCCATAATTTTCATTGAGTTCATGTCCTTTGATTTTAATATCCCAACCAGTGAGGTCTTTGCCATTAAAAAGTTGTTGCCATTCGCCATCGTAATTAATTTGGGCATAAGTGTTAATCGTAAGAAACAAGGCAAATAAGAGGAGAAATTTTTTCATGAGTATTGCGGTTTCGTTTTTATGAAAAATGGACTTGTATTATATAGACATATAGGGTTTTCTTATAAAAATGATTTTACAGGAAATCATGTTGAAAACATGAAAAATACTGGGTCGAAGTTGCAAACTTCGACCATCGGCATCGAATTTCAATCCAACTTTGGAGCCGATATTCGAAGATTGTATCTTCGAGTCGATATTTTTCAAGTCTTTGACTTAATTTTTTAGGTACTGAGATTTTTATAAGAAAACCCTTTATAGACATAACACAAGCCCAATTTTAGGAAGAATTTATTGTAAAGTGTATGCTTACCTGAAAATATTTATATTAAATACCATTTTTAACGGTCTTCCCTTATGCTAATAGTGTTTTTTGCTAAATAAGATACCGTAATTTAGAGTTCTATCAAAACCTATGAGTGTATCTTAAACCTAGCTCCACGATAGCAGGTTCGGGAGATCGAGCGGATGGAAATGATGATGGAATTGGTGCCGCTGCAAGTTTTGAATTTCTTACAGCGATTACAATGAGTGTCGATGGTTTTATATATGTGCCTGATGCTTCAGCTGTGCGTAAGGTTAATCCAGTTACAGGGGAAGTCACAACGATTGCAGGTTTTTTTGGCGATAAAAGACAATTAGATGGACAAGGGACAGCAGCTAGATTTCAATTCGCACATGGTATAACTTCTGACCCATCGGGTAATATATACGTATCTGAATTTAATAATCACGTTATTCGAAAAATAACAACAACAGGATTTGTTTCAACTATAGCAGGAGATAATGGCGATGCTGGCACTCAAGATGGAACAGGAACAGCCGTTCAGTTTAATGCTACATCAGGGCTTGCTTCTGATGCTAATGGGAATATATTTATAGCAGACCAAGGTAGTGATTTAATTAGAAAAATGACACCTGCTGGGGTTGTTACTACCTTTGCTGGCGTAGCAAATGCAGATGGATTTGTTAATGGCCCGCTCAGCCAAGCTACTTTTAATAACCCAACTGCCATTGGTTTTGATGGTTTTGGAAATATATATGTTTCGGAAATAAGCAATAATGCAGAAAGGAAAATTGGCAACTGTGCAGCGCCAGCAACAGTAACTTTTGGTTTCTCTTCTTTTTTAAGCGCCTCCAATCCAAGTAATTGTAGTACAGGCGGTGAATTGTATTATGCAGACACCCTAACAATTCCAGCTACTGGCACGCTACAAACAGGTTTAGATTTTCGGGTCAATACGGCTACTGACTTTTTCACTGGTGTTCCCTGTACAACTGGTGCTATACGTGGTTCAGCAGTTGGAAGAAGCGGTTTAATGACACCAGACGAAGGGCTTGGCGGCACAGAAATTAAAGAAACTGCTCCTGGTTCTGGAATCTATAAATTACCTTTTTGGGCAACGGCTTCTACACCTACAGCTATTACCGTAATTGAAAGTCGAAATACAACCGCTGCTCCTGCGGCAGGTGCAGGCGGTGGTGGTGGTCTTCCTGCATTGCTTAATCCTCCTGTTGCGGCGGCAGCTACTGCGCCAATACCTACGATGAGCCAATGGGGTTTGCTTGTTTTTTGCTTACTTATACTGAACCTTAGTGTATTTTTTATAGGTCGAGTTGAATTGAAATAATCGACCTCCTCTTATAATAAAAAAGGTTCGTATCTTCTGTGAGGTACGAACCTTTTTTCATAAAAATAGAAAAAATAATTATCCGTGGTAGCACTTAATCCGTGGTTAGAATAGCTAACATAGATTTTAATAAAAATAAAGTCTTATCTAAGATACGTTACTTGGAAGCCGCCTCAAAAATCGAATTAAAAATCAACTTATAAGTCCCCCGTGGCTGCCCTCGAAATTGTGGTCGAAAACTAAACAAAACCACATTTCCATCTCCATGTTCCACATCTATCATCGCCGCTTTTCCTTTTAAGTATTTATCTTCGCCTTGGGCCCAACCACTCATTAATAAATCTTTATCGGCAAACTTAACGATGATTTCGGCTTTTGGTGCAGGCGCTTTTTTAATATCTTCCTTGCCGCCTTCGCCCATATAAGAAGGACTATAAATTTTAAACGCTCGACTACGAGAAAAGGAAGCCGCTATTTCTTCTTGCATCCCATAAGCCAACGTTTTTTTGGTATCCACATTGGCACGAATCAAGGAACCAGGGATAAAAAATTGTTTGTCCGATAAACTTTTAGTTACATTGACAATTGGCAAACCAAATTGGTCAATCGCAAAATCACTTGCTCGATCAAAAGTAATCAATGTACCGCCTTTTTTGATGTATGCTTCAAACATTTTAGCCCCATCTAAGCCGATACCGCCTGTATATTCTTTTGGCATTCGACTCACATCATGCCCGTGCATAATGCTACTCGGTCGTTGAGAGGGGATAATAATAGCAGCGTATTTAGCTAAATCTCCTCGCCGAATATCAGCATCTTGCAAAGTATCTAAATCAAAAGCATGTTCTCTTAACATCCATCGAGTCCAACCTTCGTCCATATTCGCTACCCAGCTTTTGTAAATACCTACTTTGAATTTTTTGATCGTTTGGCGTTTGACTTTTGGTTTTTTATTGACGCTAACGAAATCAATTCCCGTTTTTGCAGCAACCTGTCCTATTTTATCATTATTTGATCCTACCCAAAAAGTACCAGCAGGATATATAGTTTTCCCTACGCTTATCTCTTCTACTAATCGCTGTACAGTTTCTCCTTCTTTTAACAATAAATTGACTGCTTTATACGAAGCGTTTTGGGTCGATGAAAATAAATACCCTGCTTTGGCTTTTCCATTGACCGTTCCAGTAATAGGCGCTATTAAACCTTCAATCATTTCTGTATTAGCAGTAAAAGTGCTATCAATTCTATCTACTTGAATCCCCATTTGCATCGGTAGCGTCCAACCTGCTAAATCATAAGGTGGTTTTGGAGGGCCGCCTGGATATAAATATTGGTTTGGATATTCTTGTTTTTCCATCAAATCTACTAAAAAAGGTCGGAATGCTTGCGCACCATAAAACACAACGGAACCTTCCCGATATTTTTTCTCTCCAATAGTAAAATCACTCGTTGCTCGATGCGCTTCCAATCCACCACGTTGTAGAATTTCTACCAAGTTTCTAGCTTCCCCTTTATCCCATTGTTTCGCTGGTAATACGTAAGCATAAGCCTCGTCCTTATTTTCGATGGCATCTCTGCCCATCAAATAAATATTGCGTAGAAACTGCTCTTTTCTATCCGCTGCAATTTCTAAGATACCCATAGAAGCGGTTAGCATATAATCAACCGCATCTCTAAAATGAGACTCTCCACCTTCCCAAGGATAAGGGTAAAACACCTCCGACCCATCCGAGGCAATACCAGCCACTCTTTTTGGCTTTTTCTTAGGGTCATAAAAACGAGGGGTTGGGGTCGCATGCGCTACTTCTGTTAAAATCCCAATCATATTATGGTAATAAGGAGCGGTACGCATCCCACCATTCCAAAACATACTAAAATTAGTACCCGAAATTACCCCAGGCATTTTCTTCATCGCAAAACGGTTCGCCATTGCTGTTCCTACTAAATTCACGCCTGTCGTCACCCCTGGATGAATTCGTGGATTGACAGGGCTGCGGAAAGGTGGTAAAAATATTCTTGCCCAACTTGGCGACGTTTGATGGTGATTATGAATGATTTGTGGATACCATTCACGGTATAAAATTCGATTGGCCGTTTTGGTTTCAGGCATATTATTCATAAACCAATCTCGGTTATTATCGTGTCCTACATATTTTTGGTATAAAATCGGTGTTCGAGAAGTTTCGAAGGGCGTACCCAAGTTTTTTCGATACCAATCTACCACGATGTCTACTCCATCAGGGTTGATACAAGGCACTAAAAGGGTAATCACGTTTTCTCGAATTCGCTGCATTTCCGCCGTTTCTTCGGTGGCTATTTTATATGCCAATTCATTCGCCATCTGAGCATGTGCTCGTTCACTAGCATGCATGCCTGCATCAAACCAGATGATTGCTTTGCCATCCTTGACCATTGCCTCTGCCTCTTCTTTCGTAATTTTTGCCCTAGCCAAAGCGGTACTAATTTCTTTCCATTTATCTAACTGGGCTAAATTTTCTTTAGTAGAAATAAACATCAATTTAATGGGTCTGCCCATGACTGATTTTCCAATATCAATCATCTTCACTCGGTCAGAAGTCGTGGCTAATTGATTATAATAATCTAGCATTTGGTCATAGTCTGCTAACTTATAATCTGCCCCCACTTGGAAACCAAATACGTCTTCAGGGGAAGGTACTTTTTGAGCGTGAATTAAGGAAATTGTGCCACAAAAAAAGAAAAGAAAAACGATGGTAAGTAACCGATTCATCATAATTAACTGGTTTTATTGATTTGCGGCTAAAATAGGATTAATCTGTTGAAAAATGGTTAGGGATAATCAATAGTTTTAGGAAAAAGCTTATTTTTGAATTATGAAGCAGCAATTACCAATAGGAATTCAGAGTTTTAAAAAACTTAGAACAGAAAATTTATTGTACGTAGATAAGACAAAATCTATTTTCGACTTAACTAAACTCAGTAATTATTTCTTTCTATCACGTCCTCGTCGATTTGGTAAATCATTGACGCTTTCTACTATTAAAGAATTATTTCAAGGTAGCAAAGAATTATTTGATGGACTCTGGGTGCAAGACCATTGGGATTGGACACAGCAACATCCAGTTATTCATATCTCTTTTAGTAGTATTGGTTATAAGACATTAGGGTTAGAACAATCCCTTAATATTGCTATGGATAGGATAGCAAAAGAAAATAATATAACGCTAGGTAGTACAGAATATGACCAAAAATTCAAAGAATTAATTGAGAAATTAGCTGCAAAAAATAATGTAGTTATATTAATTGACGAATATGACAAACCCATTATTGATTATTTGGACGACCTGCCACAAGCCAAAGCGCATCAAAAAATACTTAAATCTTTTTATTCTATTATTAAAGACTCTGACCCTTATATTCGTTTTTTATTAATAACAGGCGTTTCCAAATTTAGCAAAGTCAGTATTTTTTCAGAATTAAATAATTTAACCGATTTAACCATTCATTCTAAATTTAGCACCCTAGTCGGGTATACACAAGCAGAATTAGAGCATTATTTTGAAGAAGGTTTGGAAGAATTAATTGGGAAATTAGCACCTACTAAAGAAGCCTTATTGGCACGAATAAAGGAATGGTATAATGGCTATAGTTGGGATGGTAAAAATTTTGTTTATAATCCGTTTTCTGTACTCTCTTTCTTTGGTGATGGGCAATTTAGGAATTTCTGGTTCAGTACTGGCACACCTACTTTCTTGATTAATCTTTTGAAAGAGAGAAATCTATATGACATCAGAGAAACAGAAGTAGGGGAAGCCACTTTTGATAGTTTTGACCTTGAAAATATGGATACGCATGCACTCCTTTTTCAAACAGGCTACTTAACTATTAAATCCATTGAACCACTCTTTAATCTTTTTACGCTAGATTACCCTAATCGAGAGGTCAAAGATAGCATGCTACAGTATTTAGTAGCTGGATTTAATCATGGTTCCTATGCTAAAACTACGCCCATTGTTATCAATTTAAGAAAAGCTTTTTTAACCAATGATGTTGATAAAATAATCAGTATAATTAATAGTTTATTCAAATCTATTCCTTCCCACATTTTCATTAAAGAAAAAGAAGCTTATTATCATTCTGTTGTCTTTTTAGTTTTCCAATATTTGGGTCAATTTATTGAAGCAGAAATTAATACTTCTGATGGCAGAATTGATGCGGTTGTGCAAACAGACACTCATATTTATGTTTTAGAATTCAAACTTGATGAAAGTGCAGATAAAGCCATTCAGCAAATTCAAACAAAGGCTTACCTTGAAAAATATAAGAATCAAGATAAAAAATTAGTAGGTCTTGGCATCAATTTCAGTAGTAAAACTAAAAGCGTATCTGATTGGAAAATGATTGATTTTACTTAAATATTTGCCCCTTTTTAAATAATATTCCTATATGTAATTTACTTACCTAAACCCTTCGCATGAAAAAATTACTTCCTTTGCTTTGTTTGCTGATGATACTTGCTTGCCAAACGATACCACCTGCCATTCAAACCGTTATTCCTGAATGGACACCTTATGACGAAACGAGTGAAATAGCGGAAAATGCCGGCCATAAAATCGGCAGAATGCAGTACAAATTAATCCAATCTAAATTTTTAGATAAAAATGAAGTTTGGAAATCAGCTGCTGACCAAATCGCCTACTTTTCAGAAGCGGAGTATCAAGCATTAAAACCACTTATTTTAGAGCAAGATATACTGACCATGCAAGGGCATATCAAAACGGGTAAATTAACTTATGAAAAAATTACCCAATGGTATTTGTATCGAATTGTAAAATATGAAAATGATAAAGACAAATCTTTACATTCCATTATTGCTTTGAATGCTAATGCCGTAAAAGAAGCTCAACTAAAAGACAAAAATAAATCTGCCAATGACCATCCGCTTTATGGAATGCCTATTTTACTAAAAGATAACATTAATACAGCAGGCATGAAAACGACCGCAGGCGCTCATGCTTTGATAGACAATCAGACGGAGGATGCTTTTATTGTCGAACGTATAAAGGCAAAGGGAGGCATTATTTTAGGTAAAGCTAATCTAAGTGAATGGGCTTATTTTTTTTGCGATGGTTGCCCTGTTGGTTATAGTGCTGTTGGTGGGCAAACCTTAAATCCTTATGGCAGGAAAGTTTTTGAAACAGGCGGGTCTAGTGCGGGAAGTGGGACAACAATGGCAGCAAATTATGCAGCCGCAGCCGTTGGCACCGAAACTTCTGGTTCTATTCTTTCGCCTGCTAGTAAAAATTCGATAGTGGGCTTAAAACCGACAATTGGTTTATTAAGCCGTTCTGGTATTGTGCCAATTTCTAGTACGTTAGATACGCCTGGACCGATGACTCGAAACGTAACAGATAATGCGATTTTATTATCTGCTATGGCAGGAGAAGATGCAGCTGACATAGCTACCAAAGACAATCCAAAAGATAAAACTTATTGGGACAACTTAGCAAATGTTTCTTTAGAAGGACTTCGATTGGGCGCAAATACACGATTCTTAGAAGATTCTATTTATAATTTAACGGTTGAAAAATTAAAGACCTTTGGGGTGACGATTGTAGAATTTGATCCTGTGGAAATCAATAATGATGGCTTTTTGACTATTTTGAATGGAGATATGAAAGCGGATTTACCTGCTTATTTAAGTCAACATTCCTCTGCAACTAGTGGCATCAAAAATACCCAAGATGTGATTGACCATAATTTAGTAGATACTTTAAAACGTTCGCCTTATGGACAAGCCCGATTAGAAGGCGTAGTCGCTGAGTCTATTAGTCCAGAAGATTTTACCAAATTAAAAGCAAGGTTATTAAAAGAAGGTCGAAAATTCTTTAATACACCGATGGACGAACATAATTTAGATGCTGTTTTATCCATTAATAATTATAATGCGAGTCATGCGGCTATGGCGAAATATCCTTGTCTGACGGTGCCAATGGGTTATCAAGAAACGGGTGAACCGATTAGTTTGACCTTTATAGGAAAGACTTTTGAAGAAGATAAATTATTGCGGATTGGGTATGCTTTTGAGCAGGCTACTAAGGTTCGGAGAATGCCAGAAGGGTATTAATGAATAAAGTTAATTCTACCTTATTTTTAAATGAGCGCGCAAGTGAATTTGTGTAAATTGAGTAAGATGTAGCATTTAACCCGATTATTTTTAAAGTGGAGTTAGAAAATAATCGGGTTAAATTAAAATGAAAAGGGTTTTCTTCAACCTACAACTCCACAATCAACCCTTCATTAGCAGGAACCTTACCTTCACAAACCGCCTGATGAATCTTTGCCATTTCGGCCAAGCCGTCTACTTTTTTAAAGGTCAACCATTCCTGCGTTTTAGCGGCAGTTTCCATCATGAATCTAGAAGTCTTTTGGTCAAAACCAGCAGGTCCCCATTCTTTCATGCGTCTTTGAATATGACCAGGCGCAAAGAAAAATTCGCTTCTTTCGGTAATCATCCCTTTCTTTGGTTTGGCTGCTGCTTTGTCCCAATGTGTCAATCCGACATTGATACACCATTTCATGTTATCGCCTAATGCGGTATGTAAGGCCAATAAAATATCTCCGTTACCTGACATATCAACTATTACCGTTGGAATCGTTGCGTCAATTTCACCGATGGCATCATACGTAGTATTTTGGTCATATAAGTTCAAACTTTTGACCATGGCTAAGTTTCTGCCAGAAGTCACACCGATTACCTTAGGTGCATTTTCATCTGCTTTCAAAGCATAACCTAAGCCTGTACTAGTCTTACTAGAGGCACTTAAAATAATGACCTGCTTTGCACCGTAGTAATCTTTATCCTGTAGTGCATCCCAAATACAGAAAGAAGTTAAATGTAATGGGAATAACATCATTCGTGCCTTATCCATAGAAGCATGGTAGTCTTTTTCGGCATGCACTCTTCGGTACATATTATACCCAGCAGGTAATTTAGTACGGTGTGCTGCACCATCAATAAATCGTTGGTCATTTACTCGAGTTGGCGTCATTTTTAAATGACTTGCTGGTGGGAAATAACCAAATAAACGGTCGCCAACTGGAATACCCTCAACATTCGACTCCACCACATCTGCAAAACCCCAAACTGGAATCACCCCCTGACCATCCGAATCTTTACCTACTGCTGGGAAAAATTGCCAATAGCCAACCATATCAGCCGCTACAGCATAGGTAATATTATTCGCCGTATAAGCAAATTTGTCTACTTTTACTAGCACTTCTCCGTCGCCAATGGCCAATGCTTCAGTCGGCATTTCTGCTAAGCGACCATTAAAAAACATTTTCTTGTTAACTTGGAATTGTGGATTTTTAATAGCGGGTTTATCTACTGCATCAATTTCAGCGATAAACTTCTGTAAATTCATCATCGCTGGCAAAGCATTATTTTTTAGTCTTTGCATAATTGCCATGTGCTTTTCGTTGGTCTTATCTGCATGCCGAACCACTTTCCCAAAACCATCCAAACGATTTTCCATTACCCACTTACGGAGCACTTTATCTTGCGACCAAGTAAATTGATTTTGCATCATTGCTGCTAACATTCTTAACCAATCCGTATCATGATTGGGTAAAGGCACGACTTGACATAATTTATTCTTCTCTTTTTGAGTCTCGTAGTTTGCTTCTACATACGCAATGACCGCCGCACTAAAAACAGGTTGGTAAGACCGAACCGTTTGTGGGGTAATTACATTGCCATTAAAAATAGGCTTCGTTTCTAAATTAGAAATCGCACTTGCGGAACAATCTACATGTACAAAATCTGGACTTGTTGCAATCGTTCCGTTATCCAAAATGATTTGGTCTTGCTCGATGCTTTGAACTCGCCCTTTTCTGATGACATTTTTGATTTTTCTCAATTCCTGCAACTCCATTTGGCTAATGGTCGCCCCATGAAACATCTGTGGTCGAACTGATTGGTCAATACGCACCAAAACTCCTTTTTCTTCTAGTTTATCAAACATATCCGTAACAGAAGTCGCTTGTGCCACTGCTTCAAATTGATTGGCTTGATTGCCTATAGATTTTTCAAAAAAGGCAGCTGTAGGTTGAGTCGTTTCTCGGTCGATTAACCAAGCGTCTCTAGACACAATCCAAGTGATATTATCTGGATTGACTCTGTTTTCCAATAACCATAAACAAGCATCAATTCCTGTTTTTCCACCACCAACTACGACAAATCCTTTCGGAGGCGTACTAATTTTAGTCAAATCATTTAATGGCATAAAATTGACCCCTTCGGCAATCGTAAAATTAGGCGTATGCGTAGAAGGGACGGTTGTTTTTAAATAAGTCGCATCTATCAATTTATTATTCACTTTCACTTCATATTCCTCACCCGTCATCATAGAAGTGAATTTATAATCTCCTTTATATTCACATAGTGGAAAATATTGTACTCTGCCTGTTGGCAAAAAAGTAGCTCTCATCACTTCATCAAAATAAGCACTTACTTCTGCACCTGATGCCAAATCAAATAAGCCTTTATTCAAGCCCACTTGGTCAATCCGCCCCTTACTTAATTCTTTAGAACTTACCCCATAAAATTGAGAGGGTTGATGCAAGGTGACAAAAGGATAAGCGACATTCCAATGCCCGCCTGGAGCAGCATATTTGTCAACGATAATGATATTTGCATCTGTTTCTGCTAATAATACATCGGCGAAAGCCATTCCGACAGCACCACTTCCGATAATCAGGTAATCCGTTTCGAGCTTCATATTTTATTTTTAATGTGATTGTTTTTAATGATAGGACAAAGTAACGACGATTATGTTTTAGAATCCTTGATGTAGGTTAAGAAAGCGCTACCCGATAACAGGATTATGCAGGATTTACAAGATGGAGTACTGTGGATTATTTAATAAAGAACAGATTTAAGTTCACAATACTGCAAACTGTCATACCGCCTATTGCCTACTGTCATACTGCCGACTGCCTACTGTCATACTGTATTACTGCCTACTGCTTCGCAAGTTGCTTCCGTATCCGACTCAAAGACTCAGGTTTGATGCCCAAATAAGAAGCAATGTGTTTAAGGGAAATTTCTTGCAATAATTGAGGATTTCTATCAACCAAATCTTGGTAGCGTTCGGTGGCGGACATGGTGAGTAAGGCGATTTCTCTTTCTTCTTTTCGTCGATAAATACGTTCTGCATTCAAACGACCGATGCGTTCGGCACTTTTATATTTATCACAAAGCCTATTCAAATGGGTATGGCTGATGGAAATAATGGTTACTGGCGTGACTGCTTGAACAGCCATTAGAGAAGGGCGCTGCGTGAGGAAGGAATAATAAGCACTTACAAAATCGTTCGGAAACATGAAGCCAACCGAAATTTCTTCTCCTTCCTTATTATTATAAAACCCTCGACAAGTGCCTTCATAAATAATAGACAAGTAATGCTCTACTTGCCCGTTTCTGCAAAGAAATGCCCCTTTTTTGAAGGTTCTCTCTTTTAAGTAGGAACGTATCTCTATCCATTCTTCTTCGGTTAAAGGAGCTTGTTTCTCGAAGGCTATTTTTAGAATAGCTGTTTTATCAGTAGGCATAAATAAGTATTTTGTATAGCTTAGTTTGGTTAAAGGTAGTTGAAAATTTATAAAAATTCAGTCTTTAATTTTAAGATCCAAAAGACAATTATAAGAATCTAGTTCCTGTCAAATTTTGCATTAAAAAAATACAAAAAAATTATATATATTTAATTATTGATATTATATTTGAGTTTCCTCTTTCCTATAATGCCCAGTTACTTTATTAAAATATTTTTTACACTTTTTTTATTCCTTAATAATAATTTATTAATGCAGCCACCAAAAAACTTTTACCTTAGTCTACTAGCTATCTTTTTACCTTTTTTAGCCAATGCCCAACTCAATGAAGGAGGAGTACCACCCAGTTTTTCGCTAAGTAATCAGCTAACTATTCCAGTAACTCGAATGCCTGGAATTGATAAAGAATCGCTTTTATTAGAAGATCAAAACAATGATAAAGGAACAGGACCTTTTCGTTTTGGTCATGCTTTTGAGGCGAATATTAGTATGAAAAATGCTGGAACATGGACAGAACTTGATAATGGAGACAGAATTTGGCAAATGAGAATTACTTGCCAAAAAGCACTTGCTGTCCAATTATTGTATAAAGATTTTTATCTGCCAAAAGGTGCTAAACTCTTTATTTATAGCCATGATCAGGAGGAAGTACTCGGTGCTTTTACAGCTCGTAATAATAAAAACGATGGTCATTTTGCTACTGGCTTAGTGAAAGGAAGTTCCGTAGTGATAGAATATTTTGAACCTGCTTCTGTAAAGGGTAAAGGTAGGCTAACTGTGGAAAAAGTGATACATGTTTATCGAACGCAAGAAGCGCAATCAAATGCTAGAGGTTTTGGTGCTGCAGCAAGTTGCCAGAATAATGTAAATTGTGCGATAGGAAATGGTTGGGAATCTCAAAGGGATGCTGTTGTTCGTATTTTAATTGGAGGGGGCTATTGTACTGGTACCTTAATTAATAATAGTGCTAATGATAATAAATTATATCTTTTAACTGCCCACCATTGTTTAGGTGATTTAGATGCAGAAAATAACCCTAATGGAAATCAGGTGATGTTCAATTGGAATTACGAAGGTAGTGGTTGCGATAATCCAGGAAGCGAACCTACTGTATTAACCACTACTGGGGCAACGCTTAAAGCCAATCTTGAATCCTCTGATTTTGCATTATTTGAATTAACAGAGAGCCCTTTAGCCAATAATAATATTCAATCTTTTTTTGCAGGTTGGAATCGAAATAGTGCTACTACTGCGGGTGCATCTACGGGAATTCATCATCCTATGGGAGATATTAAAAAAATATCTATTGATAATGACGCACTTGTAACAAATGCAACCTCGTTTCCTATTGGGAATATAACCTATCCAGTAGGTAGTTACTGGGAAGTGGTTTGGAACGATGGTGTAACAGAAGGTGGGTCTTCTGGTTCTGCTATTTTTGATGCCAATAGACGGGTAATTGGTCAACTTTTAGGAGGATCTTCTTTTTGCTCAAGTCCTAACGAGAGTGATGTTTATGGGAAAATTTCTGCTTCTTGGGAAGGAGGTGGTTCTGCTACTAGAAGATTAAAAGATTGGTTAGATCCGACTAATAGTGGCGTGATGACTTTGGATGGCAAAATATCTAATGGTGGAGCAATTGCTCCAACTGCCAACTTTACGGCTAATACGACTACTATTTGTTTAGGAGAAACAACGACTGTTTCGTTTACGGATGCTTCTACCGAGTCGCCAACAAGCTGGGCTTGGACTTTTGAAGGTGGTTCTCCTGCTACCTCAATTGCGCAAAATCCAACAGTCACTTACAGTGCAGCAGGTACTTATAATGTACAACTCATTGCTACTAATGCAGGTGGTTCAAATACTAGTGCTAAAACCGATTTTATTACCGTGACCAGTGCGCCATGTGGGCCAGTTTGTCAATCTTATACAAGTACAGATGTATCTAAAACAATTCCTGAGTCAGAGGGAACAATCACTTCCTCCTTAAACATCCCTTTAGATGCTATTATTACTGATGTAAATGTAGTTAGCCTGACAGGTATATATGACTTTTTTGACGAGCTCTCTTTCTCTTTAATGAGTCCCAATGGAACGAGTATTCAATTAGTTAATCAAAAGTGTCCTGGTGAAGCCCCTTCAAGTTTTAATTTTAAACTAGATGATGCTGCAACTAATGGATTAGATGTTTCTTGTGAGTATAACGGTGGAGGAACTTTCAAACCAGAAGCAGCTTTAGCGGCATTCAATGGCGAGAATGCTATGGGAAACTGGATACTTTCAATAACAGTCCATTTTGAAGGTTTTGGAGGTACTTTATCAAATTGGGGTTTGGAAATCTGTACTAGTAATCCAACAACTGGTTGTGAAGAAACGGTTACTATTGCCAATACTATCAATTCGGGAACAACCAAAGCTGCACAGACCATTAACGCTACAGGAACAGTAGCCAATGGAGCAACCGTACTATTTCAAGCAGGCTCAACTATTAATTTAAATGCGCCTTTTACTGTTCCATCGGGCGCAACATTCACCGCAGAAATTGCTAATTGTACGAGTACCTTAACAAATCCAGCAACAGCAAAAGAAACCGTAGCATTAGTTAAACCAACTACTGAAAATGCTATTTATCTTGCTCCTTTAGAGTTACATATAGCGCCCAATCCATTACAATATCATACAACGATTAGTTATAAAGTACCTGCGCCGCTTTCGGAAAGTGTTTCCTTGCAAATCCTTAATACTTTGGGGCAGCCGATAGCGCAATTAGAACAAGGCATCGTTAAAACGCCTGGTATCTACCGAGTGGATTATCAATTTGAGAACCAACAAAATGGAATTTATTTTGCGGTTTTGACCATTGGCGAACAACGGACTACTAAGCGAATGTTATTATTGAAATAGTTATACTGGAACTGATATAATTGACCAGAACTAAAAGTCCGTTGTCTTACATCCGTTGCCAATCGATATATATGTGGCAGCGGATGTAAGACAACGGGTTTTTAGTTTAAGGACGAGCAAGCAAATAATTCCCCAATCTATTCTCTATCCACTTTGAGCATATTTTTATTTTAACAATAATGCCTTATATTTGTTATTGCTTCAATTAGCGAATATTCGCTCAAAAATCATAAGCGTATTACAATAATGAATAAATATTTCCCAAAACTTTTCACGCCTTTAGATTTAGGTTTTATGACCCTTAAAAACCGAATTTTAATGGGTTCGATGCATACAGGATTAGAAGAAAAAGGGGCAGATGGCTATAAACGAATGGCAGCTTATTTTGCAGAACGAGCAAAAGGGGGAGTTGGTTTAATTATTACAGGCGGTAACTCCCCTAGTAAAGAAGGAATTGTTGGCCCACACGAAGAGGCGTTTACCAGCGAAGCACAAATACCGCTACATAAGCAGGTGACGGATGCGGTCAAAGCAGCGGATAAAGATTGTAAGATTTGCTTGCAGATTTTGCATGCGGGGCCTTTGGCTAAAACGGAAACATTGATGGCGCCTTCTGCTATTAAATCGCCTATCAGTCGATTGATACCTCACGAAATGACGGATGCGGATATTGAGCGAACGATTTCGGACTATATTAGATGCGCTAAAATGGCAAAGGAGGCAAGATATGATGGGGTAGAAATCATTGGTTCAGCAGGTTATTTAGTCAGTACTTTCTTATTGGAAAAAACCAATCAACGAACGGATAAATGGGGCGGTAGCTATGAAAATAGAATGCGATTTCCTATAGAAATTGTCAAAAGAATGAGAGCTGCAGTAGGCGAAAATTTCCTATTGATTTTCCGAATTGCAGCCATGGAATTAATGGACAAAGGAAGTTCTTGGGAAGAAGTCGTCACTTTAGCTAAAGCGATTGAAGCGGAAGGTATTAATATTATGAGTACCCATTTTGTCTGGCACCAAGCACAAGTACCAACAATTTCTACTAGAGTGCCTCGGGCTGCTTTTACACAAGTTACGGGACGGTTGAAAAAGGAGTTAGCTATTCCATTGATTACGAGTAATCGAATTAATATGCCTGCTGTGGGAGAGGAAGTCCTCGAAAAAGGACATGCCGATATTGTTTCGATGGGTAGACCAATGTTGGCAGACCCAGAATTGGCAAATAAATCAAAAGCAGGAAAGGTTGAGGAAATCAATACTTGTATTGCTTGTAATCAAGCTTGTTTAGACCATGCCTTTTGGGGTAAAACAGTTAGCTGTTTGGTCAATCCAAGAGCTTGTCATGAAACGGAATTAAATTATGTACCAACGGAAAATCCTAAACAAATAGCGGTAGTAGGTGCAGGCCCAGCAGGCTTAGCTTTCTCAATTACGGCTGCGGAACGAGGGCATCAAGTAACCTTATTCGAAGCAAGCGGAGAAATTGGTGGGCATTTTAATATGGCAAAACGCATTCCTGGGAAAGAAGAATTCCATGAAACGATTCGCTATTATAAAGTGATGTTGAAAAAACATGGTGTCCAAGTAAAATTAAATCATCGAGTTAGTACAAAAGAATTAGCAGAGAAAAAATGGGACGAAGTGGTGATTGCTACAGGCATCAAACCAAGAGTGCCTGCTATTGAAGGCATCGACCATCCTAAAGTGTTGAGTTATGAAGAAGCGATTTACGAACAAAAACCTGTTGGCAAAAAAGTAGCCATTATTGGTGCAGGTGGTATCGGTTTTGATGTTGCCGAATTAATTATGCATAAAGGTAAATCTGCGGCTTTGGATATTGAGGTATTCGCTAAAGAATGGGGTATAGATTTCAAAAATCATCCAAGAGGCGGTGTGGCAGGTATCGAACCCATCATCGCAACCGCAGATAGAGAAGTGTATTTATTGCAACGAAAAACAACCCGTCATGGTCGTAGTTTAGGAAAGACGACTGGCTGGACACATAAAATTTCTTTGTTAAGAAAAGGGGTAAAAATGATTGGTGGGGTGCAATATGAAAAGATTGATGATAAAGGCTTGCATGTTCGAATTAATGATACGGCGGAATTATTAGATGTGGATACGATTATTATTTGTGCGGGACAAGTATCTAAACGAACTTTGTATGATGATTTACAGGCAGAAATAAAGAATTTGCACATTATCGGTGGCGCGGAAGTGGCGATGGAAATTGATGCTAAATTGGCGATTGATAGAGGTTGTCGCTTAGCGGCGGAGCTTTGATTTTACTGGATAACTTCCCGTTATCCAGTAATATTAAGCAATATAAAAGTAAGTTCTCAAAGCGTGAGTCGTCATGAGACGACTTGATACCGATTCCTAGTCTGGAGACTAGGAATATCGGGCTATTTAATTTTTATTCTCTACCAATTTCGCATGGTGTTCGATGTTTCTAGTCTCCAGACTAGAAACCGCTATCCGCAGGTCTCCTGACCTGCATTGAGAATATACATATAAAATTACTGGATAACGGGAAGTTATCCAGTAATACTATTGCAGAATATGCAAAGCAAATTGCGTAAAAGCATTCGTTGTTTTGCCAAACTTTTTCATCCGTTCATCCGTACTTTCTCCTTTCAAATAACGGGCATATAATTGTTCCGCAATCACCGCCCCTTTCCAATAAGCAAAAGCTTGATACCAATTAACTTGGCTCATATCTAAATCAGTATAAGCGGCATATTTTTCAATCAAAAATGTCTTAGTCGGAAAATTACCTAATAGCATGACAGGCAAATCAAATTGTTCCAAAAAAGGTTCTGGCCAATAACTTAACGTTGAACCAAAGTCTGCCAATGGGTCTCCTAAAGTACACATATCCCAATCAAAAATAGAAGTGACCTTATCGGGATTATCTGGCTGGAATTGGCAATTATCAAATTTTATATCATTGTGAATAATGGATACTTTTTGCGTAGTTGGTATATTTTTTTGTAGCAAAACCAAAATCTCATCCATGCCTTTATTATCCGTTGTTTTGGATAAATCCCAACGTTTTCCCCAACCTGCTAGTTGTCGTTCCAAAAAACCTGCTGGTCTGCCTAATCTACTTAAATCCGCCGCTTCATAATCGATTGCATGTAAATTAGCTTGCGCACGAATCATAGCATCGGTTAATCGTTCCTCTGCATTTTCAAACCCTTTAAAACAATCCAATAATTCATAGCGAACAATCACGCCTGTTCTACGCTCGATGACCACAAATTTAGCGCCGATGATTGTTTCCTCTTCACATAAATGATACGCTCTGGGGGCAGGGGAGAAGTGTTTATATAGTTTGGATAAGACTCGATATTCCCGTTTCATATCGTGTGCCCCAGGCGCTATTTTGCCAAAAGGCGGACGACGCATGACTAATTCTGTTGCTCCAAATTTTAATAAATAGGTCAAATTAGCATGACCGCCATGAAATTGGCCAACCGTCATTTCGCCTGTTAATTCAGGTAAATTGGCTCGTAAATAAATGGCTAATTTATCCCAATCTAGGGCTTCTCCTTTTCTGACTGCTTTTGCTGAATCCATTGTTAATCTTATTATTTTTTAAGATAAAATAGCACCAATTATCCGACTAAAAATCCACCAACAACCCGTTATCAATATCCCCGAAACCAATAAAACGCTTAAGCTACTAATAATCGGATGGATATTAAATTTACCTCGTTTATTTAAATAAAAATAAATTTCTAATAAAATAAGGGGTGGTATAAAAAAGCCAAAATTCATAATTAAATCAAATAGACCGTGAAAATCATCTGTATGACCACTTCCGCTGGGGTCGAGGGTAAAATAAAAACCATAACAAATTCTATAAAACCAAGAACCCATCGCTAAAATAAACAAGCGCAATGCCCATTCGTTATGTTTTGGAATATCTTTTTGTCGAGCAAATTGAATGGTTTGATAAGTGGCAATCAATAAAAAGACACCATACATGGAAAAGGCAATATTCATGGGTGTTCCACCTGTTGTTCCGTGAATGCCTACATAAACAAAGCCGCCAATACTTGTTAAAACAGCAGCGAGGGTAAAAATATAGCCAATTATTCGATGCGTTTTTAGCCATTTTCTAGACCAGCCCATTAATAATTGCAAGGGTGCTAATGCCGTTATGAGTGCGCCAAAAATCATGTGGGTAGAAATGGAAATATTAGAAAATGGGCGACTTGCCTCAAAGACTCTATTAACTGTATGTCCGTCTGCTTGTACGCCTAAAATGGCATAGACTAGTGTAATACCGATAAAGGGAAGACCTAAAATACCTATTAGACTTACAAAACTGTATTTGGTGAATTTACTTCGTTTTTGGTTGGTCGGCATATCGTTTTAGTAGTCGTTGAGATAAAGGTATAGCAAAAAATGGGTTTGTACTTTAGTTATAGTACAAACCCATTTTAGGGAGGATAAGAAAGCTAGTTATTCTTCAAAAATAGCCGAGACATCCATCTGGAAATCTTTAATAATAGTAGACTTAATGGTATCTTTTTGTTTATATTTTTTATCAGTAATAAGTGTGTTCTTATTTTTTTTAAAGACTTCTACTGTTTCCGTATCTGGGTCAATTACCCAATATTCTAGTACACCTTTTTTACCATATAATGCTTTCTTCTCCCCAAAATATTTATCCTTTGTTCCATAAGAAAGTATTTCTACTAAAAAATCAGGCGCACCTTCTACGAACTTTTTCAATATACTTTTTCTATTATTCGATACAAAAATAATATCTGGTTGGACGATGTTTTTTTTCCCAAAGTGAACATCCATTGGTGCTGCTAAAACCTGCCCTAATTTATTTTTCTTCACATGAAAATGTAGGGCAGCAGATAAATTCATGGAAACTATTTGGTGTTTTCTAAATGGAGAGGGCATGTAGTGTAGTTTTCCGTTTAGTAATTCATAAGGTGCATTTTCTGGCAAAGCCATATAATCTTCTTTCGTGAAATCTGTCCTGTCTTCATCGATGGTGGTCATAACAATAGTTCCATCTTTTTCGAAAATAATTTGCCCTGCAATAACAAGGTAATTTCTAGCTTCTAAGAGTTTGCTAAAATCAACTTGTTGGATGGTGCTAAATAAATTTAAAAAAGGAAGACTAGGCATATATTGATATGTTTTAGTATCAAAAATACACTTTTTTACATTAAAAAATAGAGAAGTTTGGTGTAAATGAAAACTCCACTAACAAAAGTATTTAGAAACTAAGTCAATCGCTTCATCAACGCCTCCCGATAACTACTACCAATAGGCAATTTCTGCCCAACTATTTCGACTTCCTGTTGATTATAAGATTCGATATAAGCCAAAGCAATAGCAAAAGAACGATGTATCCGAATAAAATGACTTTCAGGAATTTGCTTCATAAAAGAACCAATATTTCCTTTGACGACTAGGCGGTCTTTTTTGGTATGAATTCGAACATAATCCTTTAAACTTTCAATGTATAAAATATCGTTTAAAATGATTTTGTGGTGGGTGCGATTGACATTCACAAATAGGTGGTCTGCTTGATTGGTGGGAGGCGGAGGTGTTTTAATGATTGGGGTAATAACTCGATTTCTATATCTATCTATAGCCTTCAAGAATCGGTTAAAAGCAATCGGTTTTAATAAGTAGTCAATGATATCTAAATCATAACCATCCAAAGCGTATTCTCTATAAGCCGTGGTGAGAATAATCGCAGGTGGATTTTTTAGCGTTTTGATAAAATCAATTCCATTCAAGACAGGCATTCTGATATCAACAAACATCAGGTCTATTTTTTTGTCCTTTAGCATATCGAATGCTTTGACTGCGCTATGACTTGTACCAACTACCTCCAATTGGTCAATCATGCTCGCATATTTTGTCAGTAATTCGATAGCGGGCGGTTCATCATCGACAAGTAAACATTGGATTTTATTCATATTATCGGGTTGATGATTAAGGAAATAGTGAAAGTTGTTGCTTCGTCTTTTATCTTCAATTCATGATTATTGGGATATACGAGATTCAATTGCCGTTTGATATTAGATAAACCAATCCCTTCTTTATAAGCATCGTTCAATTCTCCTTGATGACTACTTTTGGTATTCCATACTTTGCAAATAATGGATGCGTCTTTTTCCTGAATGTCAACGGTAATTTTTGGGTTATCAATATCTCCACTTGCTCCGTGTTTAAAAGCATTTTCTACTAAAGACAATAACAATAATGGAGAGACGGGAACAGACTTATTTCCTGCCGTATGATAATTGATTTCGAGTCGGTCGCCGTATCGAATTTTTTCCAAATTAATAAAATTTTCAATAGCAGTTATTTCTTCTGAAAGTGGTACTGATGATTGTTGACTTTTATACAACACATAATCCAAAATACCTGATAAACCTAAAATCATTTCAGGTGCTTTAGGCGAACCAGTTACCACAAAAGAATACAAATTATTTAAAGTATTGAATAAAAAATGAGGATTGAGTTGGGCTTTTAGAAATTTTAGTTCGGTCGTTAATTTTTCCTTTTCTAACTGATGGATTCTAGCTTGTTCTGCCTTTCTTTCATGATGTGATTCCCAAGCGAAAAGCGCCATTGCAGGGGAATAAAACTGAACGGTTTGGGTCAAGTAATCAATTAAGGACATAAATCGAAAACGCCCTTTTAAGCCTCTTAATTCATCTATCCATAATACGCCTGCCGTTCTCCATATCGTATAAAAAAGGATGGATAATCCTAATAAACTTAAGGCAAATAAAACGAATCTACCACGACTATATAAATAGGGTAGTTGAAGGCGCTTCAAGATATAATAAGCACTCATATATATTGCTAAGTTCAGCAAGTTGATAACAAGGTAGACCGAGAAAAAGACGTAAGAAGACTTCATGAAAGTCCAAAGGATATAGATATACTCTGAACGGTCAAGTATTTTGATTTTAAATCCAAGATTTATGCTTGCAAAACGTTAGTTTTAACATTGATAATCAAATAGTTATATTTTTGTTAAGATTTTCTTAACAATTCACAAAACTTGACCGTTTCTAGTATAGTTATCCAAAATAAGATATGTCTTTGATATACAGGCATTCGGTAAAAATACAGCAAAGCAATAAAAAACGGCGTAATTGTATAAGAACAGGGTATAACTGTCTATGAATACCCCAAAATTCCTGCTTTTTATAAGTTAGAAAGTATTCTTATACGAAAAGAATAGGTTTGTATACTATTCCTAAAAGTGAATTTCGATGCATCTATCTTGCAGTCATTATTCACAAAGTAAAAATGATATTATGAAAAAGTATTTTATATTACTGTTCGTCTTATTAGGCATGCAAACGATAAATGCGCAAACAGAAACGGAATTGATTACGGCTACTTTAATGGATTATATTGAAGGTTCAACGAATGGTCAACCTAAGCGATTAAAAAAGGCTTTTTACCCTGACTTGAACTTATATTATGTCAAAAATAACAAGATCGCAGTTTGGTCAGGGAAAGATTATATTTTAGATACCAAAGAAGGAAAACCAACAGGAGAAAGTGGAAAAATAATTTCCATAGATTATGAAAATAATGCGGCGGTAGCAAAGGTGGAAATTGCGCATCCTAAAAGTACTACTCCCTATATTGATTATTTTATGTTGCTAAAAACGGAAGGGAAGTGGACGATTATTCATAAAATGTTTACGAAGAAAACGAGTGGTCAATAGTTGATGGAATTGGTGACGGATATCAGGTATTAGGTGTCAGGTTAGACGTATTCACTTCACACACGTCCTAACCGAATGAAGATTTTTATTTTCCGCAAGTTAGAAACTAAATTTTTCAATTCTAAGAATTACTAGGGGAGCATAATATAATTTTATCACTTTGATTTTAAAGTAAAAAATCTCCACCTTGTCAGGCGGAGACTTACCAAAAAATTAATAAGAATATTACTTCTTTTATTTCGACAAAACCTTTCCACCCCTAAGGCAGAAAGGGTAAAATTGTCAAAAATGAATTAGCTTTTTATTTTTTAATAACTTCTATTTCAATTGGCAAACAAATCACTTGTGGACAATCAATTCCTAATAAATAATCTTCCACTTCTCCTGAATTAATCCGTCCATAAGGTGTCATATTATCGGTATTACTGAGTCGAACTCTAAAACCTAACAGACTACCCGTTACCGCATCATCGGGTACCATAATATCCATATAAGCAGGAAACACGCCATCTTCTTCGTCCTTATAATCGGCGACTATTTCATTCAGTTCATCAAAATCACCATCTCCATTCCAATCTATCCATGCTTCAATATAGGCCGTATCTCCTGTTGTATTTGTAACGATTAATGGCAATCGAATCGCGCCACCTGGCGCAATATTTAAGGAAGGAAAAATAGCAATTCCATCTTCATCATCATAGCCGTCTTTCGTATCATCTCCTACCGCTAGTGAATCTGGATAACCATCTAATTCTGCATCTACGGTATCGCCAAGAAATAAACCAACTATAATTTGATGACTTGGTCCACCAGTCGAATCATAGGTTTCATAGTCATTGATACCAGTAGTGCCATCTGCCACATCTGGTAAATCGCCGTAGTCATAAACGGCACAGTTCATAACTGAAATTTTTAGAATATTACTCGTATCGGCACAATTTCCAGAACTACAGCCACCAGTTGTATTCGCAATAACTCTATAAAAAGTGGTGTCTGAAATGCCACTTGGTGGGTCATACAAAGCACTCGTCGCTCCTACTATATCTGTATAGCCTGACAAAGAATCAGCGCTACTTTGCCATTGATAGACGATAGTGGCACTACTAGTAGCAAGCGTTATTTCGGTGAAAGCAATGGGGTCGCCACCTCCACAAACAAGTTGATTGCCGTCTATGACTGGCGCAGTAATATTTTCTACCTCAATATTGACCGTGATTTTAAAAGCCCCACATTGCGGATTATTCCCCGTTCCATCTGATTCAAGAGTGAACGTACCACAGGCATTTAAAGCAGTAATCTTTACAGAATTATCACAATCATTATAAGTCAACCCTGAATTACCTGCATCAGCCCCCCAAGTTCCGCCACAAATCGCACCGTTGCAATTGATTAATTCCTGTAGGGAAAGACTGTCATTGATTGAAGCTACACATAACGTGGTGTCAATAACAACATTATTATTGACTGGGCAACATTCTTTTACGACCCTTATTCCTTTGGAGCCTCCTCCCGGAATTGATAAGGAGGGAATTGCAGTCATTGTGGCTGCGTCAATTACCGCTATACAATCTTCAAATCTACTACTTATGTATAGATGTCCGCTTATATCTGAATAGGTCACACCAATTGCACCGTAAAAGCCCGCACCGTCATTAGCAATATCACTTATGGTCGCCAATTGATTCCCGAGCGGGTCAAACTTGGCAACAGTAGAAGAGGTAAAACCTGGCTTATTGGCTACAACGTAAATATTACCGTTTTCATCCAATGTTATTCCTCCTAATCTACCTCCTGCACTTTGCTCCGGAAATACCGTATGGTCAACACTAAAAAACGGATTGATTACAGTTGATGGAGTCGTAAAATTTGATAAATCAGGACTTATTTTATAAACAGAATGGGTAGCAGATGTCGTTCGTCTATCTGTAGTAGCATACAGAAATCCATCATTTCCTAAGGCAAGCCCCCATGATGCTCTATTAAAATTACTAAGTTCAACAGTCCCCGGTATGGTGTCAGCACAAACATCAATCGCGCTTATTGTTCCGTCATTCTGATCAATGGCATAAATAATATTACCAATAGAGACTATATTCGTAAAAACCCCCACCTCGCCATTCGAAATCTCATCACTAATAATAGTAGAATCTACTATATTTCCATCACAATCTGCTTTATATAAATTTACCGTTGCTGCCCCGGATGAAACTGATGTAAAATATAAATATCCGTTTGCATCTGTAGTCATACCATGCGGATTCGAAATATTGTCTAACCATGGAGCGCCTATCTCCGTTAGCACCGAGGTGGTGTTATCTATTTCAAATTTATGGATTTGATTTGCACCATTAAAATCATCATTAAGGTAGATGTAGTCCGTACAACTACAGCCTACAGAACAATCCTGTTCGTTCATTGTCACCACCACATCCGCAAAACAAGCACTTGTTCCATTAAAAATACGCAAGGTATAATCTTGTGACCCAGTTGGGTTATCTAAATTTTCTACGACTATAAATGGAAAGGAATCTATAAGTGTGGCCAAACTATAATCTGTATTTCCTGTAAAAGAACTACCGATTGAATAACTGACTCTATCCCCTGTAGTAGCTGATATTTGTAAATAACCATCATCGCCAGGCAGCTTATCCACGCAGGCTGCCATGATGGCAAAAGCCGTTACTTCTGGTTCGCAAGGTAGCTGAAAGCCAAAATCAAAAGTATGGTCTATTTCCCCAATATTACCTGTGGTAATCAAAGTAGCAGGTAAATTATCAAAAGCATTCGCAGGGCTTGTCGTAATTATTTCCCCATCACTATCAATTGCATATCTATTTGCTCCACTATTCGTGCTATCTACGGTTAATTCGTAGGTATCAACACCTACAGTAAGTTCATTACTCGCAAATTGACCATTGCCCACTACGATGTAATAATTCGTATTTGGGCTTAACGTATCATTGGCGGTACTCCAAGTTGCCGCATCTATATTATTTCCAGAAAAATAGTATTGACCGATGGAATTTGTCGTGGTGGTGGCTAGAAGTGTTCCAACCGCATCATATAATTCAACGGTTACATTTTCGATGCCTGATTCGCCTGCGTCTTGAATGCCGTCTGCATCGGTATCTAGCCACACGTAATTCCCAATTTCAATAGGAGCAGGGTCGCAAAGTAATTCTAAATCTCCAAGTCCAACTGATTTTCCAAAAAATCCGTCTTCGCCTTGTCCTACCACTAATTGAAACCCATCCAATTTTGCGCCTGTAGTATTATCTAATTTATAAATTCCTGCTGAGTTAAATACATAAGGATCATAACTAACAAGTGCCACTTCTCCTGAATTATTTAATAAGGCCAAGCCTCCTAAGGAAGTTTCTAGGTGGTCAAATACAAAACCCCCATCATCATATAAAAACTCATCTCCATGATAATATTCATCAGAAGCTGCAACAATATTTTCAATAGTATAAGAAGAACTACTATTTTTCGTAGCCCTTAAAATATCCCCTCCTCCATATACGGAATACAAAGTGGTACCTGTAAGGTGGTATTGGTCTGATCCCATTTGTTGGCCAATTCTATCAAAAAAACCAATAACCATATCTCCATTGATATCAAATTCAATATCTGAAAGTACAGGTGTTGGGTGAACCACCCAGTTTTTTCCAAATTGATTCAAGCACTCAGTTACCGTACCTGCGTTTTCCCAAACGAACCATCCCGTATTCGCTGTACAATTGGAGGCAGCAAATTCCTTAGGATAATTTAAAGGGAAATTTAGTACTTCTGTAAAAACACCGTTATCCAAGCGATAAACATAAGCTTCCATATTAGCAGGAGTGCCACTTAAAGAACCATCGCAAATTTGACCCACATAAACCGCTCCTTTATGATATTTTATAGCAAACGGGCGGTTGGTTCCATTCGTACAACCTGGATCAGGGATAGAATGTTCAGCATTTAGTGATTTAGATGCTACATCAATTTCCAATACCGTTTTTTGAAAAAGATTCACCACATATAAAGTCGAATCATCTTCTGAGATAGCAATACCACCAATACCTTCTGCACCAACTTTAGCGTAAGCGGTCGGGTCATTAGTAGCAGTAGTCGTAGATGAAGTCAGTCCTCTTGCACTATTATTTCCTATACTTCCTACATCTACCCCTGCCAAAGTCTCTACATCCAACCATAGTGAAGGGGCACTACCTTCAGTTGGGGCAATCGAATAAATGGCTCCAATTCCACTTCCCCCTAATCCTGCGTGGCGTTTTATAAATGCCGCAGCATAAATCGTATTTGAACTTCTATTATGAGTTACCCCCCAAGTACTTCCTACTTCATTAGCCAATGCCAAATGTTGAATACCAGCAGTAGATGTTCCTGTAGAATTATAAGAAAACCCAACTAGAACATCTTCCGTCCCGCTTTGATCGGAGGGGATGTAACAAGGAGTAATTACATTCGGATTAGATTGACAATAACTTCCAGGGCTTGCCACTCCTAAATTCGCACAATTACCAGGTTGTAAAAACTGTACTGTAGTACCATTATCCCCGCCATAAAAAGTAGGACTCGCCCAAGAAAGGGAATCTGGAAAGGTAAATTCTACTCTATAAGTACGATTGGTCGTCAGTCCTATAATGGTATAGGCCCCACTTGCATCCGTTACGGCACTAAAGCTATTATTCAATGAATCTGTGACCGTTACTGGCATTCCTTTTACGCCCAAATATTCTCCAGAATCATATATACCACATAATTAAAATCTTCAAAAACGGTTCCTGTGATTTCGGTTACCCCTGCGGAACAGGTAAAATTGCCTGTTGGTGTGCCTCCTCCACCTGCCACGCCACAAAGCACACTTGAATAGGAAATAGCATCAATATCCGAATCGTCACTAGAAGCCGTTTCTGGCCTAATTCTTAAGTAACGAGTAGTTACTCCAGCCGTGATATTAGTTGTGATAAAGGTTTGTTGGTCGGTAGAAGGGCGAGTAGCATTTTCTGTCCAATTGGTAAGATCCGTAGATTCTTCAATTATTAAATCCGCAAAAGGGCCAGCGGTATAAGTTGACTTTCTCCGCCAAGTAATCGAATAGGTTTCCCCTGCGGTAATAATATCGGATAAGTCCAATACCAATCTATCGCTATCTTCATATAATTGGGCATAATCATTATCAGCTGCACCTGTAACAGCTGTGGAATTTCCTGTATTATAATCAATGCCTACGGAACTGCCATCTACTCCATCGGCATTTCCTGTGCAAGTAGCCTCAACCTTGGTTATTGACAGCGCGTATTTTTTGACGCTGTAAGGTCTTTTTCTAAAATGCTAATTCTTACACGCTCTATATTTGCATAGATTAGTGTTTTTAATTGTTGGATAGCATTTATCGAAAAATCATTGTTATTAAAATCCTCCGTCTTAGTATTAAGACTATAGATAGATTGAAATAACAATAATAATAAAATGCTTAAAAAATATTTTTTTTTAAAAGTAGTTTTTCTATTCATCTTTGGCAAAACTTAACAACTATCTGTGACAGGATACCATCAACAGAATTTTATTGTTAGTGACTTTTGAATGCGTTTGAAATACTAAAAAGAAGGATACAAGAGTAGTTAGGAGGAGAGATACAACTCAGAGGTTTTATCAATGCTATTCTATTTAGCGTAGCATATTTAATAAAACTGTTCTTCCTTTTTATTGCCAAAAATAGATTCTCTATAAAAAATTGTTCTAGGTTATGGAAAGTAATTATTTTATGCCTCTAAACAGTAGGGGAGTTATATTTACAATAATTATAATTGCAATGTAGAGACTTTATACAAATCATTCTTTAAAAATTTGTCAATTTTGTGACAGGGTATTTTAAAAAATAGTTATAATAAAAAAATCCCCACCTTGTCAGACAGATACTTAGTTTAATGTTTCCGTTTCTTTTGAAATATTTCTCAATGATTTTGTTAAAGCCGAGGCTTCAAGTCCATATTTCTCTGCCGTATCTGAATCTTTATCAAACAGCCATAATAAGGCTATCATTATAAAGATGCTCATTCATCCTTTTTCTTTTTTTTAATAGTAAAAATAAATGTAGCCCCTTTTCCTTCTGTTGATTCTATCCAAACCTTTCCACCAAGATTTTCTACCTGCTTGCGCACAATAGATAATCCTACACCTGTACTTTCTATGACATCTCTAGCTTGCAATGTTTTAAAAATACCAAATACCTTTTCCTGATAGGCTTCCGCAATACCTGGTCCATTATCGGAAATATAAAATTGATAAAAACCTTTATCCTGTCTTCTTCCTCCAATATTCAGCTCACAAACCAATTTATCATTATATTTGATAGCATTCGATAATATATTCTGAAAAATATGCTGCATAGCGGCTTTAGGAGCAAATATTTTTGGTAGGTTGGAATCAATATTAATTATCGTTCCTTGAGGAGGCGATAGCAATTCAATAATTTCTCGAAGTAGTTCATTAATATCAATATATTTGGACTGGTCTTCAATTCTCCCTATTCTTGAATAAGCTAGGATGCCCTTTATTAAGTTACCCATCCGTATGATACGTCCTTTCAATAACTTTAGATTTTCAAAAACATCTTCTTTATTTTCAAGGCTTTTTTCTTCTGCTAAATCTTCTTCTATAAAAGATGCTAAAGTTGAAATTCCTCTAAGCGGCGCTTTTAAATCATGAGATACAACATAAGCAAACTCTTCCAATTCTTTATTGGCATTAGTTAAATCTGTATTGGTAGAAAGCAAAGCATGGTTTTGGCTGGCAATAGTTTTATTCTTTTTGTCTAATAAAGCATTTTTCTTTTTTTGCTGATTAAAAGCGAAAACCCCTAAAAAGGTAAAGAGGAATAAAATAAACATTATCCCACTCATGAGGTAGGAATAAATGGTTTGTAATTTTTTATCTTTCTGTAAAATGGCAACCTCTTGCCGCTGTTGTTGCAATTCATTAGTAATGCTTAGTTGGGCAACCTCTTCCAAATTGGATTCATCAATTAAAGAATCTTTCAAAGCAATATGGCTTTGAAGGAACTCAATGGCTTTCTGGTAGTGTCCACAATTATTATTTGCCTGAAAAGCTTCAAAATAAAGGTCTCTTAATCCAGGTCTTTTGGCTTTGATTTGCTGAACCTCTTTTAGGCATTCTCTCAACAAAGCACTACTTTTTTCACATTTCCCCATTTTGCTATAAAGCCTAGCCAAAGCAGCTTTCGTTTCTACCTTTTCTCCATATTGATCACTATTTTTTTGAATAGTTAAGGCTTCTTTATATAAGGCTTCCGCCCTATTAAAATCACCCATTGCCTCGTAGATATCCCCTAATTGAAAGGCACAATAAGCGGTATAATACTGGGCATATTTAGTATCATCGTCAATTTCACAGGATAGTACTTGATATTCAATAGCTAATTCGTATTGTTTTGTTTCGTAGTAAATTCTAGCGATTACATCATAACAAAAAGCTTGATCTTTTACATTTTTTATCTTTTTATAGGAATCAAGCGCTTTATTAACCTTTTCCATTCCCGAATCGTATCTCTTTCTATCTACATCCATTAATGCTAAGACATAATAACTATCTCCAATCACTTGCGGATCTGTTTGGTCTGAATTTATCTGAAGTGCGCTCAATGTATTTCGGTAGGATAAATGCTTTTTACCCATATCGTAATAGGTATTACCTAGGGTAATGTAAATAGTGGTTGAATCTTTGGAAGAGGCTACATCTCCATAATTATTTACTGCATTTTCTAAAAATATTATGGCAGTATCATACTTAGCTACCCAAAAATTAGCAACACCAAGGTTAATCAAGTTTTTAAGTATTAACTCTCGATTATCAATTGCTTTACTTATTTTTAGGGATCGTTGATAATAAGTACTCGCATCAGTATAATATTCTGCATTTGCAAAACATGCCCCCTTTTTCACTAGTAAATCTGCATATTCAATAGTAAAAGTATCCGCATTAAAAGCGTCAATTTTAAATAAGCAACTATCGATTCTTGGATTGGAAGCTAACAAAAAACTGGGCAAGAATAACATTAATAAGAAATAGCGCATTCGAAAAGAGGTGAATCTATTAAGTGTAGACCAAAAGATTATTTCATCTTCATAAACAAACCAACCACATAAATCCTTATCTTTCATATTGTCTATTTAAATTTGTGCAGCATTTAAAGGAGTTAGATTAAGGTCTATTAAAAACTAATAAATTTATGGGACGCCCTATGTTTATAACAACATTGACTTTAGGAAATAGTAAACTCTGCCAATTTCATTTTAGCAATTTGAATAGCTAATTCCAATCTTTTAATAAAAGAAGGGAGTTCATGAGGAATAACAGTTGCAGCATTTTCGCTCCTGCTAACTAATTCTAATTCATCAGCCTTTCGTAATAATTGTTTTAAACCCATCATATTAAAATTAGATTTTAGTTTATGAGTTGCAAGTCCAATCAATTTCCAATCTCTCTCGGTTAAGGCTTTTTCAATTAAAGCTTTTTCTTGACTACCTAAGTCAATAAAAATCTTAATTAATTCTATTTTCATAGTCAAAGAATCAGCCGATATTTTGTTAAGGTAGCTAAAATTAAAAATAACAGGTAAGGTAAAATCAACAGCAGATTTAGCTAAAGAGGAAGTAGGGGTAGGACTTATGATTTTACGATTAATAATATTTTCTAAATATTCTTCTAAAAAAGGTTTGATAAAATGTCCTTTCAATCCTCTATCATATAGTTTTTTAACTTTTGGGGGATTATCTGAGCCAGAAATCAAAAAAATAGGGTAATTAGAAAATTTAAGCAATACATCTTCAATGGTATCTGCTGCCAAATAATAATCTGAAAGAATAAGATCAAACGAACCTGTTTGAACTAATGCCTCCGCCTCTTGCAAATCATTTGCAATCTGACAAGCAACCCCATTTTTTCGCTTTACAATTCGTTTTAAAACTAATTGATCTATTAAGTCATCCTCTATGTACAAAATCTCCATAATTAACGATTTGATATATAATGTTTGGGATGATGGTGCGCTTTCAATTATTAAAAAGGGGAAGCTGTAAGTGCCTTTCTAAGGAATTATTAGAAGGGGTTTAAGTAGGATTGTTACGTAGTTAGTATCTAGTTTAATAAGACAATTCACTAGTTCTCCAGTAGTTTTTAATAAATTCAATGGTATTTAAAAACTCACTATAATTAAGGGATTTTAACATGTATCCAGCTACATTATTTCGAAAACTTTCCTTTCTATCATAAGGGTCAGCGGAGGTAGTCAAAACAACGACAGGAATAACCTTAAATTTTTCATTTTTCTTTAGCAGGTTCAAAAATTCCAGCCCATTCATTCGAGGCATATTTAAATCCAATAAAATAAGCCCTGGACGCTCCTCTTTATTTTGCTCTAGCCAGGTCAATGCCTCCTCTCCATTACCACAAATAAATAGTGGGTTATTTATTTTTATTTTTTTAAAAACCCGTTTTAATGTCATCACATCTACACTATCATCCTCAACAAGTAATATGGATTTATTATTTTTCATAAAGTTTTTTTATTTAAAATTATTTCAACAACTTAAAGGGTTTTCTTATAAAAATCTCAGTACCTAAAAAATTAAGTCAAAGACTTGAAAAATATCGACTCGAAGATACAATCTTCGAATATCGGCTCCAAAGTTGGATTGAAATTCGATGCCGATGGTCGAAGTTTGCAACTTCGACCCAGTATTTTTCATGTTTTCAACATGATTTCCTGTAAAATCATTTTTATAAGAAAATCCTACAACAACTTATTAGAATGATTCAATTACACCTTAATTTAATTAATTTTGAAACCATATACTTTTACGAAATCACTTGCTTAACATCCATCCATTTTACGGTTTAGAAGCTTGCACTTCTTCCTACTATGTACATAAAAATGATTTTGATTTCAAATCAATTATTTAGGAATAAAAAAAATGCCCTTCTAGTATTATGACTCTTCAAAATTTGTGCCTAAGATGTTACAAACAAGGGCATATAAAAATTAAACAAGTAACATCCTCAAGTTACCTTTATAATAATAAAAAAAACGCCTAATTTAGTTCATCAGAAATCTGTATCTGCTTCCTTCAAATCCAATTCCTTAATCCAAATATTCTTATACAAAACATCATGCCCTTCTGCTTGTAATTTTAAACCACCAGGTCTATCTGTAAGCCCTTTGCCACCATCATTTCCACCATCCAAACCAGAATTTTTACCGCCCCAAACTTGATTAATGCGCACATTTTGATGCACTTTTATGCCATTAAAATAAAGGGTAACCATTGGCTTTTCGGTCATTTTCCCATCTTTAAAACGAGCGGCTCTAAAAACGACATCGTAAGCATTCCATTGACCTAAACCATAATAAGCAAAATAAGGCGAGGAAGATTCATTGATAACTGCTGCCATTCCATGTGAAGTCGTATCGCCATCTAGCACTTGGATTTCGAAGCGATTTTGTAAATAAACGCCGCTATTGCCGCCTTCGTGCTGGATTAAAAATTCGACATGTGCTCTAAAATCTCGATATTTCTTTTTAGTTACAACATCCGCTGCACCGTATAAACCACCTGCCGAAGCAGGGTCATTGGTATTCATCGCCGTTCCCATATCAACAGGGTCTTTGACGATTTGCCATTTGATAGGTGCTTGTGCAGAAAGTCTTGGGCCATCCCAATATACCCATTTCGCTTGCAGCATTTTTCGACTGCCGTCAAACATTAATTCAGCATCAATAGGCGCTTCTGTACCTACCCCAACTTGTCCTAGCAATGAATTATTAAAAAAGAGAAATAAACAACAGCTAGTCAATAGGACTAATTTTTTCGATAGAGTATTCATAAGTTAAGGAGGTTTTATGATTCGTTATAAAAAGAGGCTAAATATGCTAAAAAATATTGGAATCCTTTGTGTAACGCTGTAAAAACGCTGAATAACTCTGTGAATCAATTATACTTGAAGCGTTATTCCACAGAGATTCACCGATAAAAACACAGAGAGACACAAAGAAAAAGTATCAATCTCTTTTATACTTTCGGTAGAATCGCCGAACCTTTCCACCTTAAACAAAAAAGAGTTGGACGACTTTCTACTCGGCAATCCAAACTCCTATTCACCTATACCTCCTACTCTTTTTTTAGCTCAGTTTCAATCGGCAAACAAATCATTTGTGGACAATCTATATCTAATAAATAATCCTCTACTTCTCCAGAATTTACGAGTCCATAAGGCGTCATATTATCTGTATTGCTTAATCGAATTCTAAAGCCTAGTAAACTGCCTGTTTTGGCAGTTACTGGCACCGTAAATTCTAGGTAGACTGGAAAGCCACGACTATCATCCATGTCCACTTCCATTTCTGTTGGCATAGAAAAGGCTCCATCCCCATTCCAATCTATCCACGCTTCTAGATGGGCTATACTTCCTGTAGTGTTTACATAATTTAAGGGGAGTCTAAAGCTACTACCTGGATGAAGATTTAAAGAGGAAAAAATAATTAACCCATTTTCATCAATTTCATCCCCTAAAGCATCTATACTTGGTTGCCCATCGGTTTCTCCATCTACCGTACTTCCTAATGATAATCCTGGAATAATCACATGAACAGGGCCATCATTAGCACTCAAGGTTTGATAATCGTTGGTATTGGTCGAAACTGAGGCATCTGGTAAATCTCCCCAATCACAATTCTGGACCGTTATTACAATGGCTGCCGAATCTATACAACTTGTTGAGTTTACACTATCTCTTACAAAATAAGTAGTGGTAGCACTAGGGTTTACGGAATTGGAACCGCTATATGTACCAAAGGTTGTTCCATATGCTAAAGTGCTTAATGGAGGTTCTGAAATTAAAGTGCTTAAATCAACTAATTGCCCGTTACATACAGTAGTGTCTCTTCCCGAAATACTTGGCTGAGGATTTATGATGACCAATATTTCTTCATAAGGTCGACAAGTTTCCTCCTCTAGCGTTGCTAGATAAATGGCATAAACATAATAAATCACAGGAGTCATTCCTATATTTTCAGGGAAGGCAATGTTTGTAATCTGTACCGTATCATTCCCTGCGGCTACCTGCACGGTATCAATACTTGTTCCGAGATGATGAATCACCATTTGGTCAGTTTGTTGATTATTAAAATACACAAATGCGATGCGGTCTGGATTGTTGGCGGTAGTGGTTACTGCAAGGGTATCCACCAAACTACTGGAACAAATAATTCGGTCAGTAATCAGGCTATCAATAGTCGGGCAGATATTTGTTATCGTAATCACCACCAAAGCCGTATCACATAAAACAGGACTGCCATCATCACATATTTGATAAGCCAGTGTATCCATTCCAAAGAAGTTTGGGTTTGGAGTATAGGTTATATCTCCAGTTATAGGGTCAATACTTACTTCTCCATTGCTAGTGGTATCTACTAAAGCTACCGTGGTAGCATCAATTTTGCCGTCTATATCGGTATCTCCTAAGGTTACGCCAATTATAATAGGGGTGTCTTCAGGTGTAGTTACTGCGTCCTCATCCGCTACTGGTGGATCATTTACGGGAATTATCGTAATAAATACTGAATCTAGGACACATTCCATTGGACTTCCATCATCACAAACGGTATAAAGGATAGTATCCAAACCATTAAAGTCCATTGGAGGGATATAAGTAAAGGTCGTATCAATTGCGTTATAGCTGACGGTGCCTCCTTGTGTACTCACCGTTGGCAGTGGCAGTATCATTAGATTATCTTCATCTGGATCCGTATTATTGTAAAATAGATTATAGGTTTGACTGGTCACCTCTTCATCAATTATTTTTTTCTCATTACCTGACGTTGGCGAATCATTGACAGATATTACCTCAATAAAGACCCAAGCAGTATCACATAGGCTTGGCGAACCACTATCGCATATTTCATATTGCAAACTATCTAAGCCATTCGTATTTACATTTGGCCGATAGGTCAGTGTCGAATCCTTATTGTCTACTACTATACCCATGGTTGGCAAGGCGATAATATTGATAGAATCTTCAGACAAGATACCGTTTGGGTCAATATCATTGGATAGTATATCTAAATTTACTGCAGTATCTTCATTGGTACTCGTTGTATCATTATCCGCTACTGGCGGGGCGGCGTTAACTGTAAATCCAAAATCATTTTTACAATCCGATTCTCTTGCTGCAGTAAATAAAGTTGTCTCAACATTATCTGTCGTCAAACTATCTCCTTTGGGCAAATGGTTCGTATCCATTTCCAAAACAAAATCTTTCTTCGCTAAAAGATCGAGGAAACCTAATAAAAATAGACCTAATAGTATCCATTTAATACATTTATGCGTGTTCATAATCAATCCCATTTTATACTTAGTCATTTTTGTGACCTTAAATCGCTCCCTTTATTAAGGCGTATTTTAGGTTTTTAGATTCAACTTTTAAGGGAATATTAAATGATTTAACTCAGGGAAGGGGGGAATACTAGTATTGTGTCTATTGCATCCATCTAGCTGATGAAGCAATCGATAAAGTAGTATGGATGTTTTAAATGATTGGTTTATAGGTAGTTAGGGGTGGGTATTAAGTTTTATTCTAGAAAAATAGGTTTCAACTAATACTTGCAGCTACTCTGTTAAAGGGTAATTTAAATTATTGGAAACTGGGATGTCTGTATTGTACTAAGAATTTGTGACAGGTATAAAATAAAGTTACCAGAATTAACGTATCTGTTTTGTTGTGAATGTATTGTGTACAATTAAAATGCTAATATCGAAAAATTCAAGATAAAGTGACTATTACCGGCAAGTTTATCTAGCTAGTTGACAGTTAGTTATTTTTACATTGAAAATGTAAAATTGAAAAGTGTGACAATCTGATAAATAGCTGATTACGAGTAAATTATTCCTGTTCTTAAATTTGAAATTTATTACTTTAAATTTTAGGTTTAAAAATGTCAACTACTTTTATACAATTGATAAATTTGTCTTATTACCCTTTCTTCAATACCTCAAAAACCCTTTTTTTATAACTTATCCCAATAGGAATCTCCGTTTCCCTTATCTCCACATCATGCGCCGTAAAAGCCGTCAATTTCCGTTTATTGACAATAAAAGAACGGTGAATCCTTAAAAAATAATCGGGTAATTTTTGTTCAAATTCGCTAATTTTATCTTTGGTCGTAATCCATTGGTCGGTGGTGTGAATGCGCACATAATCTTTGATGCTTTCTACATATAAAATATCTTGGAATAAGACTTTAATATGTTTTTTATTGGCATTGACATAGATGTATTCTGGTTCAGCAGGAGTTGCAGCGGTCACTTGCACTACAGGTGCAGCTTCTTGCTGTCTGCCATTCAAGAATTTATTAATCGCCTTAAAGAAACGAGTAAAAGTGATGGGTTTTAATAAATAATCGACCACGTTCAATTCATAACTTTCCAAGGCATATTCTCGATAAGCGGTCGTAAAAATAATGCTCGGTGGATGTTGTAAAGACTTAGCAAATTCCAAACCTGTCAGAACGGGCATTTGAATATCTAGAAACAATAAATCAATGGGTTCTTTTTTTAAAATTTCAAAAGCTTCTAGTGCGTTTTGGCAACTCGCCACAATTTCTAGTTGAGGCAATTGAGAAACATGTTTTTCGATGAGCATGATGGCTAAAGGTTCATCGTCTATGATAAGGCATTTGATAGTATCACTCATTTTGACAAATTTAAGGTTATATGGATTAGAGGATTGCTGGCATTAGATTAAGGGTCAAATCTAGTACACAAGTTACACCTTTAGTCTCAATTTTTAATTCATATTGATTAGGGTATAATAGGGTTAATTGTTTTTTAAAATCCTCAATATTAATGGTAGTTTCATTGGCTAAGTTAGTCAATATTTTAAACGCTAAATGCCCTTCTTTTTCTTGTAAAATGATTTCAACTTTAGCATCCGTTGGTAAATATTCGCCTTTTTTCAAAAAAGCAGTTTCGACTAAAGACACCAATAAAAGTGGCGCAATTTCAGCAGACTGATTTGCCAAATCATGGAAAAAAACAATATTAATCTGCTCTCCAAATCGCAATTTTTCTAAATCTAAATAATTCTGAATTAACTCTATTTCATTATTAATCAACACTTTAGGACTATTGCATTGATAGAGCATATAATCTAATATCTCCGATAATTTAATAACTACTTCTGGTGCAGCGTCTGATTTTTCTTTAGTTAAAACATGTAGTTGATGTAAGGTTTTGGATAATATTTTAGGGTTAATTTGTGCTTTTAAGAGGTTAATTTCTGCCTTGGCTTTTTCTTTGACTAAAATATCTAATTCCGTTTTTTCCTCTATTCTTTGCTTGATAAATTTAATTCCCGTAGCAATAAAAACTGTTGGATAAATATCTTGTGCATGAAAACCGACCGCACCAAAAGGATTTTTAAGCACTTCCAAAAAAGTATGTGGGCTATGTGCATATCCCGACAAACGAGGCGTAATAAAAAAGTCATTGAATAGATGGCCCAATACACAAAAAACGAGAACGCTTAAAAAGAAGGATAGAAAAAATAGAGCATATTTTTTGGCATATAAAAAAGTAGGAATTTGATAATAAACCAAATAATAAGTGGCCACTATTTGAATAGGTAAAAAGAAGCCTTTGATAATAATACCTGCAAGGATAGGCATACCAAAACCCATCCCATAAATGGGAAAAATAATTAGGGTACTCAACCAAAATAGCACATGCGTCAATACCCTATTCTGAAAAATACGTTCTATAAATGAAGTCTCTTCTATCATTGATTATAAGCTTTAAATTACAGTTGCCCCTACTAACTCTATTTCCAAAATCACTTTATAACTGTCTACTGTTTCTTTTATAGTAAATTGATGTTGTTCGGGATAAAGCAATACCAATTGCCGCTTGACATTATTCATCCCTATTCCTTTTTTAAAATTAGTTTTATCTACTTGCGTCACTTTTGGTTTACTATTAAAAACTTCAAATTGCAATTTCTCATTTTTGACCACTAAATCAATATGAATCTTAGGTCGCCCGTGGTCACCACTAGCACCATGTTTAAACGCATTTTCCACAATAGACAATAAAACTAGTGGGGCAATAATTGCTTTTTTATTTTGAATATTTTTATTAAAAATAAAATCTAAGCGGTTACCATATCGCAATAATTCTAAGTCAATATAATTCTGAATTAACTCAACTTCCTTCTCAATAGCAATGCCCTCATTTTTATCTTGATGTAAGGTATAATCCAATATTTGGGCTAATTTCAAGACAATATCAGGCGCTTCATCCGATTTATATAGTGTCAAAGTATATAAATTATTCAGCGTATTGAATAAAAAATGTGGATGTAATTGAGCTTTTAAAAAACCTAATTCAGCCGTGGCCTTATCTTTTTTAAGACTTTCTGTTTGTTGTTTTTGTGCAAAATGGTCTTTAATTAATTTAACCAAAACTGTAAATAAAGTGAATAGATAAACCCATAATAAATACTGGGCTAATAATGCAGGAATATTTGTTAAAATATCAATGATGGAATCTTTTGCTTGTTCTCTTTCTAATATAGTTTCATAGACATAGACCTTGAAAAACCGAGCTAAAACCGTGGAAATGTAGGCACTTATTATAAAAAAAATACCAAAAGATAAATACTTCTTTTTATAAGCAAACTTAGGCAAAAGGTAATAGATAAAAGTATAAGTAGCAAATAGCTGTGCTGGTAAATAACATAATTTATTAACCAAAGGCTCTAGTTTATTTGGATTGCCGAAAGTACCAACAATAGCCCAAAGCAAAACAGATGCGGTCCAATAGAGTACATGGGTCAGCACTCGATTTTGTAGTATTTTTTGAATTAGGTGGTCTATTTTTTCCATTATAATAATTGGCTAGTGGTTTGCGCAAGAAGTTAGCGGCAGTTAATATTCTTCAATTTCTTTCCTTTGTCGAACCCTTTGAACTTCCATTTTAAAGGTTTTACTAAGCACCGATTGTAGAACTCTATATAAGCTCTAAT